>Ga0209173_100122_pt1 | contig 81502 bp, 64 predicted proteins | sample SynthPrep_16_END_FD_187206 | JGI IMG/M metagenome (GOLD analysis project Ga0209173, IMG submission 187206) | Synthetic microbial communities from Ohio, USA - SynthPrep_16_END_DS12_MetaG (SPAdes) (version 2) | ecosystem: Engineered > Bioreactor > Aerobic > Activated sludge | place: USA: Ohio...
CAGTGAAACGATGCATCGCCGATGGTAGTGTGGGGTTTCCCCATGTGAGAGTAGGTCATCGTCAAGATTAAATTCCGAAACCCCAATTGCGAAAGCAGTTGGGGTTTTGTTTTGGGCGGTTGAAAAGTACTGAGGTGATTTGGCACATAGTCCAACTCTGCCCATAACGCCCTTCAATGCTAAAGTCCCTCCCTCGATTTTGCTTTTCCCAAGGAAGCCGTTATGCCGGATGCAACGTCCCTCAGCGCTGGATTCATGGTCGTCCACGGCAATCGCCTGGATGAACTGCGCAGCCTGGTTGTCAGTTGGATGCGTCGTTATCCGCTGGCTCCCCTGGAAAACGAAATTGCCCTGGTGCAAAGCAACGGCATCGCGCAATGGCTCAAGCTGGCCCTTGCCGAAGACCCGGAAGAGGACGACATGGGGGGCTGCGGCATCGCCGCAGCAATCGACGTGCAACTGCCCGGCAGCTTTATGTGGCAGCTCTATCGCATGGTCCTGGGCCGCGACGAAATCCCGGTCAAGTCCCTGCTGGATAAGGCCCCGCTGACCTGGCGATTAATGCGCCTGCTGCCCGAGCTGATCGACCAGCCGCACTTCGAGCCCCTGCAACGTTTCCTCACCCACGACACTGACCTGCGTAAACGCTACCAACTGGCGGAACGCCTGGCCGACCTGTTCGACCAATATCAGGTCTACCGTGCGGACTGGCTGGAAGACTGGGCCGCTGGTCGCCACCAACTGCGCAATGGCCGAGGCGAAGCCAAGCCCCTGAGCCCGGCCAACTGCTGGCAGGCCGAGTTATGGCGGGCGTTGCTGCTGGACGTTGGCGAGCAAGGTATGGCGCAGAGCCGGGCCGGGGTCCACCAGCGTTTTATCGAACGTATCAATAACCTGGATGCCGCCCCGCAAGGCCTGCCGTCCCGAGTCATTGTGTTTGGCATTTCTTCCTTGCCCGCCCAAGCCCTGGAAGCGCTGGCCGGCCTGGCCCGTTTCAGCCAGGTGTTGCTCTGTGTACACAACCCTTGCCGTCACCATTGGTCTGACATCGTTGCCGACAAAGACCTCCTGCGAAACGAATACAAACGCCAGGCGCGCAAAACCGGAATGCCCGTCACCATCGACCCGCAAACCCTGCACCAGCACGCCCACCCCTTGCTGGCCGCCTGGGGCAAGCAAGGCCGCGACTACATCAACCTGCTGGACAGCTACGACGACCCCAACAGCTACCGTTCGGCCTTCCGCGACGGGCGCATCGACCTGTTCAGCGACAGCGAGCCGACCACCATCCTCAACCAGTTACAGGACGACATCCTCGAACTGCGCCCGCTCCCGGAAACCCGTGAACGCTGGCCTGCCGTCGATCTGCAGCACGACACCTCGATCCGCTTCCACATCGCCCACAGCGCCCAGCGCGAAGTGGAAATCCTCCACGACCAACTGCTCCAGCGCTTCAGCGCGGACCCCACGTTGCGCCCTCGCGACGTTATCGTCATGGTCCCCGACGTTGACAGCTATGCACCGCATATCCGCGCAGTCTTCGGCCAGTTGGATAAAAAAGACCCACGCTTCATCCCCTTCACCCTGACGGACCAGGGCCAACGGGGCCGCGACCCACTGTTGATCGCCGTCGAGCATCTGCTGAAACTCCCGGACAGCCGTTTCCCGGTCAGCGAAATCCTTGATTTGCTGGACGTCCCCGCCCTGCGCGAACGCTTCGCCATCCAGGAGCGCGACCTGCCCACCCTGCACCGCTGGATAGAAGGTGCGGGCATCCGTTGGGGGCTCAATGCCGAGCAGCGCGCCGGCCTGGGCCTGCCCAGCGCGCTGGAACAGAACAGCTGGCGATTCGGCCTGCGCCGCATGTTGCTGGGCTATGCCGTCGGCAGTGGCGCAGCCTGCGACGGCATTGAACCCTATGACGAAATCGGCGGCCTCGACGCCGCGCTGATTGGCCCACTGGTCGCCTTGCTTGACGCACTGCACGCTGCACATCAAGCCCTGTCACAACCCGCAACCCCACAAGCCTGGGGCGCACGCCTGCAAGACCTGATGCAGCGCTTCTTCCTGCCCAGCAATGAACACGATGGCTATCTGCTGGGCCAGTTGGAGCAACTGCGGGAAGACTGGCTGGAAACCTGCGAGTCTGTTGGCCTGTACGACGAATTACCGCTGACCGTCGTCCGTGAGGCCTGGCTTGCCGGCCTCGACCAGGGCCGCCTGTCCCAGCGTTTCCTGGCCGGCGCCGTGAACTTCTGCACCCTGATGCCGATGCGCGCCATTCCCTTCAAGCTGGTATGCCTGCTGGGCATGAACGACGGCGACTATCCGCGCGCGCAACCGCCGCTGGATTTCGACTTGATGGGCAGCGACTACCGTCCCGGCGACCGCTCCCGACGTGAAGACGACCGATACCTGCTGCTGGAGGCCCTGCTGTCTGCACGCGACCAGCTCTACATCAGTTGGGTTGGCCGCAGCATCCGCGATAACAGCGAGCGCCCGGCGTCGGTGCTGATCGGCCAGTTGCGCGACCACCTCGCCAGTGGCTGGCAGCATGCCCAGGAGCAACCGCTGCTGGAGGCGATGACCCAGGAGCACCCGCTGCAACCCTTCAGTGCACGCTACTTCCACGCGGGCGATCCACTGTTCAGCTATGCCCGCGAATGGCAGCTATTGCACGCAGCCCAGGACGAGGTCCGCGAAACAACCGGTCTGGCAGCCTACATCCAGGAAGACCCCCTGAGTCTGGGCCAATTGCAGGATTTTTTGCGCAACCCCGTCAGGCATTTCTTCAGTCAGCGCCTCAAAGTGTTTTTCGAGGCTGCCGAAGTGCCCCTGGCCGATGAGGAACCCTTCGTCCTCGACGCCTTGCAGCGCTACACCTTGAGCGACAGCCTGCTCGCCGCCGCGTTGACCGACCCGGATCATCTGGAGCAAGCCCTGGAGGCCCAGGCGCAACGGCTGCAAGGGAGTGGCCTGCTGCCCATGGTCGGCTTCGGCGAATGCCTGCGCAATGAACTGATCGAACCCTTGCCCGACTTGCTGCAACGCTACCAGCAACTCCTGGCGCTTTGGCCTTCGCCACACAACACGGCGGAACCCGTCAGTTTCGCGCACCAGGGCATTGAGCTCGATGGCTGGGTCAGCGGCTTGCACCGGCGCAGTGATGGCGGCTTGCTCAGTGTGACCACCATCCCCAACAGCATCGGCTCAATCAAGACCCGCAAGTGGCATCGCCTGATCCGCCCATGGGTCAATCATCTGGTGGCCTGTGCCTGTGGCCTGCCCCTGAGCACCGGCCTGGTGGCCAGCGATGACACACTCCTGCTGGCGCCACTGGCGCAAAACCTTGCCCAGGATGTACTCGGCAATCTGCTCCTGGCCTGGAAAACAGGTATGAGCGAACCGCTACCGATCGCGGTCAAGACCGCCTTCGCCTGGCTCGGCCAGACTGACCCGGACAAAGCCCAGGCCGCCGCGCTTAAAGCCTACGAAGGCGATGGCATCACCAGCGATGGCGAGCGCCGCGAAAGCCCGGCCCTCACCCGACAGTTCCCCGACTATGCGGCCCTGGTCGCCAGCGAAGAGTTTGAAGGCTGGTGCGAAACCCTGTATCGACCCTTGATCAGCGCCCCCTGGCGATCACTGACCAGCGAGGAGGCCCGTCCATGAGTGCCATCAAACCCCTGGCCCTGGCCTTCCCCCTGCGTGGCAGCCAACTGATCGAAGCCAGTGCTGGCACCGGCAAGACTTTCACCATCTCCGCGTTGTACCTGCGCCTGGTCCTGGGGCACGGTGGCGATGAGGCGGGTTTTGGCCGCGAGCTACTGCCGCCGCAAATCCTCGTGGTGACCTTCACCGATGCCGCCACCAAAGAGCTGCGTGAACGTATCCGCACCCGCTTGGCACAGGCGGCGCGCTTCTTTCGTGACGAGATCGAACAGCCCGACGCCTTGATTGCCGAGCTGCGCGATCACTACAGCGCCGAGCAATGGCCAGGCTGCGCCAACCGTCTCGACATCGCCGCGCAATGGATGGACGAGGCCGCCGTCTCGACCATCCACAGTTGGTGCCAGCGCATGCTGCGCGAACACGCCTTCGACAGTGGCAGCCTGTTTACCCAGACCCTGGAAACCGACCACAGCGACCTGCTCGGCGAAGTGCTGCGCGACTACTGGCGGCTGTTCTGCTACCCGATGCACGGCGATGCCCTGAACTGGGTCCGCGCCAACTGGGGCGGCCCTGCGGCGCTGATGCCCCGGGTGCGCGCGTTGTTCGGCAGCGAGCGCCCCAGTGACGACCCCCGCGAGCCTGCCGAACTGATCGAGGCCTGCCTGCACGAGCGCCGTGAGGCCCTGGTGGCGCTCAAGGCCCCTTGGCTGCAATGGGCGGGCGAGTTGCGCGAAATCTGCCTGCAAGCCGTCGCCGCCAAGGCGGTGGATGGTCGCAAGATGCAGGCCCGTTATTTCGAGCCCTGGTTTGAGAAACTCAGCGCCTGGGCCGCCGACGAAACCCTGGAACAACTGGATATCGGCACTGGCTTCACGCGCCTGACCCCCGATGGCATGGCCGAGGCCTGGAAGGGCGATGCGCCCCATCATCCGGGCCTGGATGCCATGGCGGGCCTCAAGGCCAGCCTCGACGCCTTGCCCACGCCTGATGCCGCAGTGTTGCAACATGCGGCCGCCTGGGTCGGCAAACGGTTTGAAGAAGAGAAGCGCCGGCGCGCCGAGATGGGGTTTGACGATATGCTCATTCGCCTGGACGCCGCCCTGCAAGCCGAGGGGGGCGAACGCCTGGCCAGTGTGATCCGCGAGCAGTTCCCGGTGGCCCTGATCGACGAATTCCAGGACACCGACCCGGTGCAGTACCGGATCTTTGAAAGCATCTACCGCATCGAAGACAACAGCCCGCACAGCGGCCTGTTCCTGATCGGCGACCCCAAGCAGGCGATCTACGCCTTTCGCGGCGCCGATATCTACACCTACCTGCGCGCCCGCCAGGCCACCGCCGGGCGCTTGCACACCCTGGGCACCAACTTTCGCTCCAGCCATGCCATGGTCGAGGCGGTCAACCACGTGTTCGAGCGTGCGGAAACCGGGCGTGGGGCATTTCTGTTTCGTGAGCCCGACGGCGAGAACCCGGTGCCGTTCCTGCCGGTCTCTTCCCAGGGCCGCAAGGAGCAGTTGCAGGTCGATGGCCACCCATTGCCGGCCCTGAATCTCTGGCACTTGCCCACCGACCAGCCGATCTCCAATGTGCTGTATCGCCAGCAACTGGCCGGCGCGTGCGCCAGCCAGATTGTCGCGTTGCTCAATGGTGGCCAGCAGGGCACGGCGGGGTTTATCAAGGGGACGGACTTTACCCCCGTGCAACCGTCGAACATCGCCATCCTCGTGCGTGACGGCAAGGAGGCCCAGGCTGTACGCGGCGAACTGGCCGCGCGCGGTGTGCGCAGTGTGTACCTGTCCGATAAGGATTCGGTGTTCGCCTCCCAGGAAGCCCACGACCTGCTCGCCTGGCTCAAGGCCTGTGCCGAACCGGATGTCGAGCGCCCGCTGCGCGCGGCCCTGGCCTGCGTCACCCTCAACCTGTCGTTGGCGGAACTGGAGCAACTGAACCAGGACGAACTGGCCTGGGAGCAGCGAGTCATGCAGTTTCGCGACTACCGCGTGATCTGGCGCACCCAGGGCGTGCTGCCGATGCTGCGGCGCCTGCTGCATGACTTCAAGTTGCCGCAAACCCTGATCGCCCGCAACGATGGCGAACGGGTGCTGACCAACCTGTTGCACCTGTGCGAATTGCTGCAACAGGCCGCCGCTGAATTGGACGGCGAACAAGCGCTGGTCCGTCATTTGGCAGAACACCTGGCGCTGTCAGGCCAGGCTGGCGAAGAGCAGATTTTGCGCCTGGAAAGCGATGAGCAACTGGTCAAGGTGGTGACCATCCACAAATCCAAGGGCCTGGAATACGACCTGGTGTTCCTGCCGTTTATCTGCTCGGCCAAGCCTGTGGACGGCAGTCGCCTGCCGCTGCATTATCACGATGCCAGCGGCAAGTCCCAGGTCAGCCTCAAACCCACCGCCGAACTGATCGCCCAGGCCGACGACGAGCGCCTGGCCGAAGACCTGCGCCTGTTCTACGTGGCCCTGACCCGGGCCAAACATGCCTGTTGGCTCGGCGTGGCCGACCTCAAGCGTGGCAATAACAACAGTTCGGTGTTGCACCTGTCGGCCCTGGGCTATCTGCTGGGAGGGGGCGCGGCGTTGGCTGAGTCTGCAGCCCTGGCCCGTTGGCTGATGGATGTGCAGGACGGCTGCGCGGCGATTGCCTACGGGCACATGCCAGACGCCGACAGCAATACCTACCAGCCACCGCGCAATGACGCGACCTTGCTTGCGCCGCTGTTGCCCAAGCGCAAGGCTGCAGAAAACTGGTGGATTGCCTCCTACAGCGCCCTGCGCATCGGCGAAAGCATGAGCGCCGCCAACCTGGAAGCCCCGGAAAGCCCACAAGCGCAGAAGCTGTTCGACGATGAACGCCTGGACCCGGATGCACCGCGCGAAGTCGCCGCGTCTGGCGGCGATATTCACCGTTTCCCACGGGGGCCCAACCCCGGGACCTTTCTCCACGGCCTGCTGGAGTGGGCCGGCAACGAAGGTTTCAACGTGAGCCCCGAAGCCATCGAAGATGCCGTCGCGCGGCGTTGCAACCGACGCGGCTGGGAAGGCTGGATCGGCACCCTCGGCGACTGGCTCGGGCACCTGCTGCAAGTGCCACTGGGCCTGGGCCTGGGCCATGGGCAGGCAGCGGTGACCCTGAGCGAGCTGCAGCAGTATCAGATCGAAATGGAGTTCTGGTTCGCCAGCCACACCGTCGATGTGCTCGTCCTCGACCAACTGGTCTGCCAATACACCCACGCCGGCGTGTCGCGGGTCGCCGCCGAGCCGGTGTTGCTCAACGGCATGTTCAAGGGCTTTATCGACCTGACGTTTGAACATGACGGCCGCTACTACGTGGCCGACTACAAATCCAACTGGCTCGGCGCCGACGACGCGGCCTACACCCGCGAGGCCATGGAACAGTCGATTCTCGACCATCGCTATGACCTGCAATACGTCCTCTACCTGCTGGCCCTGCATCGCCAGCTCAAGGCGCGCCTGCCCGATTACGAGTACGACCGGCATGTGGGCGGCGCCCTCTACCTGTTCCTGCGCGGTAGCCAAGCCGTGAGCCAGGGCGCGTATTTCACCCGGCCGCCACGGGAACTGATCGAACGCCTGGACCTGTTGTTCCAGGGCAAGCCGCAACCGCCCAAGGTCGAACCGGCCTGGGAACAAGGAGTCCTGCTATGAGCCTCTCGACGCTGCCGCTGGAGGCACTGGCACCGCTGGCACGCGCTGACGACCTGATGCACCTGCTGGCACGCTGGGTCGAGCGCGGCTGGCTGCGGGCGCTGGACAAGGCGTTCGTCGGCTTTCTGCATGAGCTCGACCCACAGGCCGATCCCCTGGTGCTGCTGGCCGCCGCCCTGACCAGCCACCAACTGGGCCACGGCCACGTGTGCCTGGACGTGTTCGAGACCCTGAACGCCCCGGATTTTGCCCTGTCGTTGCCCCCTGAAGGGGATCTTTCCAGTGGCGCGATGCTGCTGCCTTCGCAACTGCTCGATGGCTTGGACGGTGCGCACTGGTGCCACGCCCTGGCGGCGAGCACGCTGGTGGCGCTGGCTGGCGATGGCAGTGAGACGGCACACAGCCGGCCGCTGGTGTTGTCGGGCAAGCGCTTGTATCTGCGCCGCTACTGGACCTATGAGCGGCGCATCGACAGCGCCTTGCGTCAGCGTCTTGCCGTGCAGGAAGCGGTCTCGGCAGACCTGCCCCAGCGCTTGAATGGCCTGTTCGACCAGCCGCCACCGGATGGCGTGGTCGATTGGCAGAAGCTCGCCTGTGCCCTGGCCACGCGGGGTGCGTTCAGCATCGTTACCGGCGGCCCCGGCACCGGCAAGACCACCACTGTGGTACGCCTGCTGGCATTGCTGCAAGCACCTGCGGTGGAGCAGGGCACGGCGTTGCGCATCCGCCTGGCGGCGCCCACCGGCAAGGCGGCGGCGCGCTTGACCGAGTCCATCAGCCAGCAAGTGCGCTCGCTGCAAGTGCCCGAGGCGGTGCGCGAAAAAGTCCCCACCGAGGTCACCACCGTGCACCGTCTGTTGGGCAGCCGTCCCGGTACTCGGCATTTCCGCCATCACGCGGGCAACCTGTTGCCGCTGGATGTGCTGGTGGTGGATGAAGCCTCGATGATCGACCTGGAAATGATGGCCAACCTGCTGGATGCCTTGCCGCCCCATGCACGCCTGGTGCTGCTGGGGGACAAGGACCAATTGGCCTCGGTGGAAGCCGGCGCGGTGCTTGGCGATTTGTGTCGCGATGCCGAGGCTGGCTGGTACAGCCCCGACACGCGCCAATGGTTGGAGCGTGTCAGCGGCGAGACCCTGGCGGGCAGCGGCCTGCAGGAAGACCTCGACGCCAGTCATCCGCTGGCGCAACAAGTGGTCATGCTGCGTTACTCCCGGCGCTTCGGCGAAGGCAGTGGCATCGGCCAACTGGCGCGCTGGGTCAACCAGCAAAACCCCGAGCAGGCCCGCCAACGGCTGGACGCCGGCAGCCACGACCTGTTTTGCCTGCGCCTCAAGGGCGAGCATGACCGCGCCCTGGAACGCCTGGTGCTGGACGGGCAGGGCGGCGACGCCCAGGGCTATCGCTATTACCTGAACCTGCTGCGCACCTCGCGTCCGGCGGCCGAGACACCACGCGACGACCCGCGCTGGACTGACTGGGCGCGCCAGTTGTTGCAAGCCTTCGATGCCTTCCAGTTGCTGTGCGCGGTGCGCAAGGGCCCCTGGGGGGTGGAGGGCCTCAACCAGCGCATCACGGCGGCGTTGCTCAAGGCGCGGTTGATCGACAGCGACCAGCAATGGTACGAAGGCCGCCCGGTGCTGATGACCCGCAACGACTATGGCCTGGGCTTGATGAACGGCGACATCGGAATCGCCTTGAAGCTGCCCGAAAGTGACGGTGGGCCGCAGGTGTTGCGCGTTGCCTTCCCGCGCAACGATGGCCAGGGCGGCGTGCGCTTTGTGTTGCCCAGCCGCCTCAATGATGTGGAAACCGTCTACGCCATGACCGTGCACAAATCCCAAGGCTCGGAGTTCGCCCACACGGCCCTGATCCTGCCGGATGCGCTGAACCCGGTACTGACCAAGGAGCTGATTTACACCGGCATCACCCGGGCCAAGGATCGCTTCAGTTTGATCGAAACCCGTGGTGGGGTTTTCGAGGAAGCGGTGCGGCGTAAGGTGAAACGATTGAGCGGGCTGATGTTGGCGCTAGGGGCATAAGGGCGTAGCCAAAACCTGACCGAACTGTCGGATTTTATTGGTAAATGGCGCAATCTACCTAGGCCCCGTGTCGCTGGGTTTTCCGCCAATATGCTATCGTTGCGGCATCATCCCGAGAAGATCAAAGAGAATCGCTGCATGAACGTGGCTGTCTCGCCCGCAGAGCGTAGTTGGAGCTGGAGACGAATGCTGCTGTTGGCCGTTCTGTGCCTCGTCACGCCTTTGGCTTTTGCCCAGGCGTCCGTTGCCAGTGCGGCTGACCAACGGGCCCAGGCAGTGACCCAAGTGGTGCTGGGGATTCTCAGCTACGCCCGTTGGCCGGTGGAACCCGCCCAACTGCGTTTGTGCATCGTTGGCCCGACCCAATACACCGACGACCTGGTCAAAGGCACCACACAGGCCACGGGCCGACCGGTGGTGGTCCAGCGCCTGCTGGCGGACAACCCCAATATCGTCAACGCCTGCGACGCGCTGTATATCGGCAAGCTCAGCCCTGAAGAACGCAGCCACTTGTTTACCTCGTTGATCGGCCATCCGGTGTTGAGCATCAGCGAAGGCGGTGACCAATGCACCGTGGGCAGTCTGTTCTGCCTGCGGGTCAGCGATGAGCAGGTGTCGTTCGAGGTCAACCTCGATTCCGTGGCCCGCAGTGGTGTGCGCATTCATCCCAGCGTCCTGCAGCTATCCCGTCGTCGGGCGCCGGAGTCATGAAGCTGCGTAACGCCACAAGCCGCCCCACATTACGCTCGGTCCTCGGTCGCGGGCACCTGAGTGTGGCGCTGGTGGCGGTTGCCATGGCCAGTGTGTCCCTGACCCTGCTGGGGGTGTTGGCCCTGCGGGTCTATGCCGACCACAACCTGCACCTGATCGCCCGCTCGATCAACTACACCGTGGAAGCCGCGGTGGTATTCAACGACCGCGTGGCGGCCACCGAAGCCCTGGCGCTGATCGCCACCACCGAAGAAGTGGCCGAAGCCCGGGTGCTGGACCTCAATGGCAACACCCTGGCCCACTGGGTGCGCCCGGAAACCGGGATGCTGTCCCAGGTGGAGCTGGAACTGGCCCACACGCTGCTGGAAGAACCCATCAACCAAGCGATCCTGCATCAAGGCAAGAAGATTGGCACCGTCGAGCTGAGTGGCCACGGCGGTAGCCTGTTGCGCTTTTTGCTCAGCGGCCTGGCGGGGATCGTTGTGTGTACGGCCATCAGTGGCTGGGTGGCGATTTACCTGGCGCGGCGCATGTTGCGCGGTATCACCGGCCCGTTGCACCGCCTGGCCGATGTTGCCCACGCCGCGCGCAGCGAGCGGGCCTTCGACCGCCGCGTGCCGCCGGCACAGATTGCCGAACTCGATAACCTGGGCAATGACTTCAATGCCTTGCTCGATGAGTTGGAAGCCTGGCAAACCCACCTGCAAAGCGAAAACGAAACCCTCGCTCACCAGGCCAGCCATGACAGCCTGACCGGGCTGCCCAACCGCGCCTTCTTCGAGGGCCGCCTGATCCGTGCCTTGCGCAGCGCGGCCAAGCTCAACGAGCGGGTGGCGGTGCTGTTTCTCGACAGCGACCGCTTCAAAGACATCAACGACAACTTCGGGCACGCCGCCGGTGACGCGGTACTGGTGGCCGTCGCCGCGCGCATACGGGCGCAACTGCGCGAGAGCGACCTGGTGGCGCGCCTGGGCGGCGATGAGTTCGCCATCCTGCTTTCGCCCCTGCACAAGCTCGAAGATGCCCAGCGCATCGCCGAAAAAATCATCGCCAGCATGGACCAACCCATTCCGCTGCCGGGCAACACCCAAGTGTTGACCTCACTCAGTATCGGTATTGCGGTTTATCCCGATCATGGCACCACTCCCGGCGCCTTGCTCAATGCCGCCGATGCGGCGATGTACCAGGCCAAACGCCTTTCCCAGGGCGGCCAGCACACGGCGGAGTCGGAGCACCCCGCTGCCAATGTTCAACACAGGAGTTGATCCCTTGTTTGCTAACACCCGCGTTCTCTTTATCACCTTGTTTATCGCACTGCTGACCCTGAGTGGCTGCCAGACCGCCCCGCCCAAGGGCCTGACCCCGGCACAAGTGGCGGTGCTCAAGCAACAAGGCTTCGAGCTGACCGACGAAGGCTGGGCCTTCGGCCTGTCGGGCAAAGTGCTGTTTGGCAGCGACGTCGAAAAACTCAACAAGCCCAGCACCGATATCGTCGAACGCATTGGCAAGGCCCTCACCGGCGTGGGCATCGAACGTGTGCGTGTAGACGGCCACACTGACGCCTCGGGCAAGGAAACCTACAACCAGCAACTGTCCCTGCGCCGGGCGAAAAGCGTGGGCAAGGTCTTGGTGAGCGTGGGCATGAAGGACGAAAATGTGCAACTGCGCGGCCTGGGCAGCAGCGAGCCGGTGGCGTCCAACAGCACCTCCGCGGGCCGTACCGAAAACCGTCGGGTGTCGATTGTAGTGATCGCCGACTGAGCCGACAGGCCGGTCTAAATTTGAAATACGCCCAACTGTGGGAGCGAGCTTGTCGGGTCGCTCCCACAGTTGCTCCAGTGTTCTGGCGGCTATTGGGCAAACACCATCTCCCGCGTCTGCCCCATCAACAACCCCTGGTTCTGCTCCGTCACCTCACGGATGTAATCCCACAACAATGTAATCCGTTTCAACTTGCGCAAATCCTCCCGGCAGTACATCCAGAACTGCCGCGTCACAGTGACCTCCTCCCCCAGCACCGGTAGCAACCGTGGATCCTGCGCAGCCAGGAAGCACGGCAGGATCGCCAGCGAACGCCCCTGCTGCGCCGCCACGTACTGCGCGATCACGCTGGTGCTGCGTAGGCTGGCGCTGGCGCCCGGGACGACATTGGCCAGGTACAGCAGCTCTGAGCTGAACGCCAGGTCATCCACGTAGCTGATAAACGGATGGTCGGCCAGGTCGGCGGGGCGGCGGATGGGCGGGTGCTGGTCGAGGTAGTCCTGGGTCGCGTACAGCTGCAGCTTGTAGTCGCACAGTTTGCAGCACACGTAGGGCCCGTGTTCCGGGCGCTCCAGGGCGATGACAATGTCGGCTTCGCGCTTGGACAGGCTGATGAAGTGGGGCAGGGGCAGGATGTCGACCGAGATCGCCGGGTAGGTGTCGACGAAGTGGCTCAGTTGCGGGGTGACGAAAAAGCTGCCGAACCCCTCGGTGCAGCCCATGCGCACATGCCCGGACAGTGCCACGCCGGAGCCGGAGACTTGTTCGCAGGCCATGTGCAAGGTGCTTTCGATGGACTCGGCATAACCCAGCAAGCGCTGGCCTTCGTTGGTCAGCACAAAGCCGCTGGTCCGGGATTTCTCGAACAGCAGGGTGCCCAGGGAGCCTTCCAGCGAACTGATGCGCCGCGACACGGTGGTGTAGTCCACCGCCAGGCGCTTGGCGGCGACGCTGGCCTTGCGGGTGCGGGCCACTTCGAGGAAAAACTTCAGGTCGTCCCAGTTCAGCGAGCCTAAAGAGGTGATGTTTTTTTGCATGTTGGACCGGCTTTTATGTGGGTTCTTATTGGAAGTTTGCACATCTATACTCCAAAAATCGTCCGAACGCCTCATCCTCAAGGCGCTTCACGCCTTGGCTCTCTGCATAACTACAAGATCTGGAGACCCCCATGAACGCATCGCTTACGTCTGCCGATACCACCGTGAAACAGGCCAAACTGTTGATCAACGGTGAATGGGTCGAGTCCAAGACCACCGAGTGGCAAGACATCGTCAACCCGGCGACCCAACAAGTCCTGGCCCGTGTGCCCTTTGCTACGGCCGATGAAGTCAACGCGGCCATCGACGCCGCCCATCGCGCCTTCCAGACCTGGAAGCTGACGCCGATCGGCGCGCGCATGCGCATCATGCTCAAGCTGCAAGCGCTGATCCGTGAACATTCCAAGCGCATTGCCGTCGTCCTCAGTGCCGAGCAAGGCAAGACCATTGCCGATGCCGAGGGCGATATTTTCCGTGGCCTGGAAGTGGTCGAGCACGCTTGCTCCATCGGCACCCTGCAAATGGGCGAGTTTGCCGAGAACGTCGCCGGTGGCGTCGATACCTACACCCTGCGCCAACCCATTGGCGTGTGCGCCGGCATCACCCCGTTCAACTTCCCGGCGATGATCCCGCTGTGGATGTTCCCCATGGCCATCGCCTGCGGTAACACCTTCGTGCTCAAGCCTTCGGAACAGGATCCGCTGTCGACCCTGATGCTGGTGGAGCTGGCGCTGGAGGCTGGCGTGCCAGCGGGTGTGCTGAACGTGGTCCACGGTGGCAAGGCGGTGGTGGATGCCCTGTGCACCCACAAAGATATCAAGGCCGTGTCCTTCGTTGGCTCGACCGCTGTCGGCACCCATGTCTACGACCTGGCGGGCAAGCACGGCAAGCGTGTGCAATCGATGATGGGCGCGAAGAACCATGCGGTGGTGCTGCCGGATGCCAACCGTGAACAAACCCTCAATGCCCTGGTCGGCGCCGGTTTCGGTGCGGCCGGTCAGCGCTGCATGGCCACCTCGGTGGTGGTGCTGGTCGGCGCGGCCAGGCAGTGGCTGCCGGACCTCAAGGCCCTGGCGCTGAAACTCAAAGTCAACGCCGGCAGCGAAGCCGGCACCGACGTGGGCCCGGTGATCTCCAAGCGCGCCAAGGCACGTATCCTCGACCTGATCGCCAGCGGCGTGAAAGAAGGTGCCAAGCTGGAACTGGATGGCCGGGACATCCAGGTGCCGGGCTTCGAGCAAGGCAATTTCGTCGGCCCGACCCTGTTCTCGGGCGTGACCACCGATATGCAGATCTACACCCAGGAAATCTTCGGCCCGGTGCTGGTGGTGCTGGAAGTCGATACCCTCGACGAAGCCATCGCCCTGGTCAACGCCAACCCGTTCGGCAACGGCACCGGCCTGTTCACCCAGAGCGGTGCGGCGGCGCGCAAGTTCCAGAGCGAAATCGACGTCGGCCAGGTGGGCATCAACATTCCGATCCCGGTGCCAGTGCCGATCTTCAGCTTCACCGGTTCCCGTGGCTCGAAACTCGGCGACCTGGGCCCGTACGGCAAGCAAGTGGTGCAGTTCTACACCCAGACCAAAACCGTCACCAGCCGCTGGTTCGACGACGACAGCGTCAATGATGGCGTCAACACCACCATCAACCTGCGTTGATCAAGGAGACGAGCATGAAGATTGCATTTATCGGCCTGGGCAACATGGGCGCCCCCATGGCCCGCAACCTGATCAAGGCTGGCCACGCGCTGAACCTGTTCGACCTGAACCAGGCCGTGCTCAAGGAATTGGCGGAGTTGGGCGGCACCATCAGCGCCTCACCGCGCGCAGCAGCAGAAGGCGCCGAACTGGTGTTGACCATGCTGCCTGCTGCCGCCCATGTGCGCAGCGTCTGGCTGAATGAAGACGGCGTGCTCGCCGGTATCGGCAAAGGCGTACCTGCGGTGGATTGCAGCACCATCGACCCACAGACCGCTCGCGATGTGGCGGCTGCGGCAGCCAGGCACGGTGTGGCGATGGCCGATGCCCCCGTCTCTGGCGGCACGGGCGGGGCGCAGGCCGGGACGCTGACCTTTATGGTCGGCGCCACCCCGGAACTGTTCGCCACCCTGCAACCGGTGCTGGCGCAGATGGGCCGCAACATCGTGCATTGCGGTGAAGTCGGCACCGGGCAGATCGCCAAGATCTGCAACAACCTGCTGCTGGGGATCAGCATGGTCGGCGTCAGCGAGGCCATGGCCCTGGGCGATGCACTGGGCATCGACACCCAGGTGCTGGCCGGCATCATCAACAGCTCCACCGGGCGTTGCTGGAGTTCCGACACCTACAACCCATGGCCGGGGGTGAGCGAGACCGCGCCGTCATCCAGGGGCTATACCGGTGGGTTTGGCGCCGACTTGATGCTCAAGGACCTGGGCCTGGCGACCGAAGCGGCCCGCCAGGCGCACCAGCCGGTGATCCTGGGGGCGGTGGCGCAGCAGTTGTATCAAGCGATGAGCCAGCGCGGGGACGGGGGCAAGGACTTTTCGGCGATCATCAACAGCTATCGCAAACCCCAGTAAGGGCTTTTCCAGGAGCCCGCGTCGGGCGGGTTCCCGGGTTTTCTCGATCAGGCAAACACGAAATACTTACGCACTGTCTCGACCACCTCCCACGTGCCCTTCATACCGGGCTCCACCACAAAGATATCCCCAGCGCGCAAATGGATCGGCTCCAGGCCATCCGGGGTGATCACGCAGTAGCCTTCCTGGAAATGGCAGTATTCCCACTTCACGTATTCCACGTACCACTTGCCCGGGGTGCAGATCCAGGTGCCCATGATCTTGCTGCCGTCTTCGCTGGTGTAGGCGTTGAGGTTGACGGTGTGTGGGTCGCCTTCGAGTTTCTGCCATTTGCAGGCATCCAGGACCGGCAGGGGATGGGTATCGCGCAGTACAGTGATCGGCTGGGACATGATGGCTCCAAGGTTGAGACGTGAAGGCCAACCCTATAGCGCTTGCCCGAATGGCTGTGGTCTGAACTCGACACTGGGATGCCCAGAAGCGCAGCTCACACAATCTGCAAAACTACACAAAACCCCCTGTGGGAGCGAGCAAGCCCGTTCCCACATTTGATCGGCGATGGCTGATGGATCCATTCACTAATCAGACGATTCTTCGCAGTAACTACGAAAGAAATCAGCCTTCGCGCTGGAATTCGCAAGAATATTTACCGCTGGCCCTCGTATCATTCACTTTAGAAACAACCGAGAGCCTCGTATGAATCCAATAAAAACGTGGTGGGATATCAGCCCACCCTTGAGCACCGCCACCCCGACCTGGCCGGGCGATACCCCCTTCCAGGAAGAACGCGTCTGGCAGTTCGGCCCCGAATGCCCGGTGAACGTCGGGCGCATTACCCTGTCGCCCCACACCGGTGCCCATGTCGATGCGCCGTTGCACTACAGTGCCGACGGCGCGCCCATCGGCGAAGTCTCGCTGGATGTGTACCTGGGCCCGTGCCGGGTGCTGTATTGCCTGGACAGCGGCGCGCTGGTGCAGCCCGAGCAGTTGCAGGGGCGCCTGGATAACCTGCCGGAGCGGGTGCTGCTGCGCACTTATCAACAGGCGCCGCTGACTACCTGGGATGCGGACTTCACCGCCGTTGCCAAAGAAACGGTCGAGCTGCTGGCCAGCCTCGGCGTGCGCCTGATCGGCATCGACACGCCGTCCCTGGACCCGCAACAGTCCAAGACCATGGATGCCCACAACGCCGTCGCCCGGCATGGCATGGCGATTCTCGAAGGCATCGTGCTCGACGACGTGCCGCAGGGCGATTACGAGTTGATCGCGCTGCCGCTGCGTTTTGCCAACCTCGATGCCAGCCCGGTACGAGCAATCCTGCGCCCGCTCAAGGAGCCCACGCGATGAGCCAGTGTCCTTTTTCCCCTGATTACCAGCCGCCTGAAGAGTGGCATAACGCCGAGCTGAATTTTTCCGAGTCCATGAGCTACGGCGATTACCTGGACCTGGGCAAAGTGCTCACGGCCCAGCACCCGCTGTCGCCGGACCACAATGAGATGCTGTTTATCATCCAGCACCAGACCTCCGAGCTGTGGATGAAACTCATGCTCCACGAACTCAAGGCCGCCCGTGAACATGTGCGCCTGGGTGAGCTGGCGCCGGCGTTCAAGATGCTGGCGCGGGTGTCGCGGATTTTCGACCAACTGGTGCACGCCTGGGCGGTGCTGGCGACCATGACGCCGTCGGAGTACAAGGCGATCCGCCCGTACCTGGGGCAGTCGTCGGGCTTCCAGTCGTTCCAGTACCGGGAAATCGAGTTCATCCTCGGCAATAAAAGCGCGGCGCTATTGCGACCCCACGCCCATCGCCCGGAATTGCTCAAGGAGCTGCAAGTGGCGATTGCCACGCCGTCGCTGTATGACGAGGCGATCAACCTGATGATCAAGGCTGGCCTGGCGATTGACCCGCAGCGCGCGCAACGCGACCCGACGGCGCCGACGGTGCATGACGAATCGGTGGAGGCGGCGTGGCGCGAGGTGTACCGCGATCCGAACCGTTACTGGGACCTGTATCAGTTGGCCGAGAAGTTTATCGACCTGGAGGACTCGTTCCGCCAATGGCGCTTCCGCCATGTGACCACGGTGGAGCGGATCATCGGCTTCCAGCCGGGCACCGGTGGCACCGAAGGTGTGGGGTACTTGCGCAAGATGCTCGACACGGTGCTGTTCCCCGAGCTGTGGCGGGTGCGTTCGACGCTTTAATAAAAAAGCCCCGGTTCTCCGGGGCTTTTTCATTGGCAGATTTGAACTTGGAATGCAGATCAAAATGTGGGAGCGGGCTTGCTCGCGATAGCGGTGTATCAGTCAGCACATGCATCAACTGACAGGTCGCCTTCGCGAGCAAGCCCGCTCCCACATGGATTACTGTGTTGCCAAGGCCTTGGCCTTTCTCGAGCGCAGCCAGTACGCCGCAAAGAGAATCCCCACCCACACCGGCATCGCATACACCGATGGGCGCATGTCCGGGATGGCCAGCATCACGCCAACGATCACCAACATGAACGCCAGGCACAGGTAGTTGCTGAACGGGAACCAGAAGGTCTTGAACGACGGCACCACGCCTTGCTCGCCCATGGCCTTGCGGAACTTGATGTGCGTCAGGCTGATCAGCGCCCAGTTGATCATCAGCGAAGCAACCACCAGGGCAAACAACAGTACCAGTGCATCCTTGGGTGCCACGTAGTTGATCACCACGCACAGCAACGTCACCAAGGCCGAAATGCCCAGGGCGCGCAACGGTACGCCTTGCTTGTTGAGCTTCATCAGCGCCTTGGGCGCGTCGCCTTGCTCGGCCAGGCCGAACAGCATGCGGCTGTTGCAGTACACGCCGCTGTTGTACACCGACAGGGCGGCGGTCAGCACCACGAAGTTGAGGATGTGCGCGGCGGTGTCGTTACCGATCAACGAGAAGATCTGCACGAACGGGCTGGCACTGTAGGCATCGCCGGAAGCGCCGAGGGTTTGCAGCAGTTGATCCCAGGGGTACAGCGACAGCAGCACGGTCAGGGCGCCGACGTAGAAAATCAGGATCCGGTACACCACCTGGTTGATCGCCTTGGGGATCACCTTGCGCGGCTCGCTGGCTTCGGCAGCCGTAATACCCACCAGCTCCAGGCCGCCGAACGAGAACATGATGAACGCCATCGCCATCAAAAGGCCCATGCCGCCGTTGGGGAAGAAACCGCCGTGGTCCCACAGGTTGCTGATCGATGCCTGTGGGCCGCCGGTGCCGCTGAACAGCAGGTAGCAGCCGAGCACGATCATGCCGATGATCGCCACTACCTTGATGATCGCGAACCAGAATTCGGTCTCACCGAAGAACTTCACGTTCAGGGTGTTGATCAGGTTCACCGCAACGAAGAACACCACCGCGCTGACCCAGGTCGGCACTTCAGGCCACCAGAACTGGATGTACTTGCCCACCGCCGTCAATTCGGCCATGCCCACCAGCACATACAGCACCCAGTAGTTCCAGCCGGCGAGGAAGCCTGCATAGCCGCCCCAGTACTTGTGGGCGAAGTGGCTGAAGGAGCCGGCGACCGGTTCCTCGACGATCATCTCGCCCAGCTGGCGCATGATCAGAAACGCGATAAACCCGGCTATCGCATAGCCCAGGATCATCGACGGCCCCGCCGATTTCAGCACCCCGGCCGAACCGAGGAACAAACCCGTACCAATCGCCCCGCCCAGGGCAATCAGCTGAATATGCCGGTTTTTCAGGCCACGCTTGAGGCCCACCGGGTTAACCATGTCATCCGCCATTAACATTCCCTTTTACTTGTTTTTTTCAGGGTTGATCCTGCACGCCAGACCCGCCCCTCACTGCTGAGGGGTCAGATATTACTCTCGGTAAACTTTTCGTAATACAGCTGAACGCCATCAAGTGCCTGTTCTTGCAGCCAGTTCTTGATCGATTCGACCATTGGCGGGGGGCCGCATACGTACATATCGGCCGATTTATCCCGCAATTCGGCCAGGTCGAAATGCTCGGTCAGATAGCCGCGCTTGCCGGGCCACTGCGGCGCTGGGTCGCTAAGCACTTCGGTGTAGCGAAACCCCGGGATGGATCGGGCATACGCCTTGATACGCTCGGCCTCGCACAAATCCTCGGCCCCGCGCACGCCGTAATACAAATGCACTGGCTGCTTGCAGCCGCGCTCGGCCAGCTCATCGAGCATGCCCAGCAACGCCGACAACCCGGTGCCGCCGGCCACCAGTACCAGCGGCTGGGTGACGTGCCTCAGATAAAACGCGCCCAGTGGTGCCTCCAGTCGCAGTTCATCGCCGACCTGGCAGCGTTCGCGGATGTAATTGCTCATCACCCCGTCCGGCAGCAGGCGGATCAGAAACTGCAAACGGTTGCCCGGGCGGTTGGCAAAAGAGTACGAGCGCTGACTATCGGTGCCGGGAATCGACAGCCGGGCGTACTGGCCTGGCAGAAAATCCAGGGCCTGCTCCAGTTGCACCGACAAAATCGCCGTGCTGGCCGACACCCGTTGCACCTCGCACACCCTGGCGCTGACCTGCACCGGCCCGGGCGCATTGCACAGGCTTGAATCGAAATCGAAGTAAAACGCCGCGTCGGATTGGACCCGGGTCTGGCAACTGAGCATCTTGCGCTGTTGCAGGTCGAGGCTGGACAGGGCCTCGTCGTCCACATAGTCCTGGCTGTAGTCGCCGGACTCGCAGCGCCCCTGGCAGGTGCCGCACACGCCTTCGCGGCAATCGAGGGGGATCTTGATGCCGTTGCGTAGCGCCGCATCCAGCAGGATCTCGTTGGCGCTCACCGGGAAGAACAAGGTCTTGCCGTCGGCAAAACTGAAGGCCACTTTGTGATTCATCCACCGTTCTCCATGGATATTTTGCGTATTCGCCGTGGGAGGGCAACGTCAGAGGTGGTAGAAATCCAGCACCGAGTTGATGGTGTCGTTGAGCAGCAATGCGTGCTTGCGCGTGATCAGCCAACTGTCGCCATGGGGCTTGAGGCTATAGGTGGCGTGGCCATAGAACTGCTCCGACATCGCCAGCCGATAAAACAGCGTGTGCCAGTTCAACCGCACCTGCAGGCAGCCATCAGCCTGCTCGGCAATCCGTACGTTATTAATCAGGTGCAAGGTGCGCGGCATGGGGGTGGCGGACGCCGCCTTGCCAGTGCGCAGGCGGAACACCCGGTCTTCCAGGCCCGAACGGTTGGCGTAGTAGATCAGCGACATCTCGCGCTTGGGGTCGCGGGTGTAGACGTGCTCCGAGTCCCATTGCGGCAGGTGGAACTCACTCTGCGGGTCGAACAACTGCACATAGGCGTCCCAGTCCTGGGCGTCGCACAGCTCGGATTTGCGGTAGAAAAACTGCTCGATCTGATACTGCAATGGCGCGTTCATCATTTCACCTCGTGCAGTTTCAAGGATTGTGCGTCCAGACCGTCCAGCAGGAAGGTCTGCCAGTTGCGGTGCTGGTTGACGTACAGCCCTTCGTGGGTGAATTCGGTGCCGGTCATGGCCGGTTGGATGCCGATGGCCTCGCTGTTGGGCGTCGGCCCGGTTGCCCAGCGATGGCTGCCCCGGGAGATATCGCTCCAGCGTTCCAGGCGGCCCTGGAAGCCGCGCTGGGCTTCGCGAAATTCCACCAGGTCATCCGGGGTGCCCATGCCCGACACGTTGAAGAAGTCTTCAAACTGGCGGATACGGTTTTCGCGGTCAGCGTCGGACTCGTGCTTGACCCCCAGGCACTGGCTGATGATCTCGGTCTTGTTCCACGCCACCGGGCGGATGATGCGCAGTTGCGAGCTGATCTGGTCGAGGAAGAACAGGCTCGGGTACACGTTGAGGTTGCGCAGGCGGTGCATCATCCACTCGGCCTTTTGCTGGCCGTGTTCTGCCACCAGGCGCGGCATGATGGTGGCGTAGCCGGAGCGCACGCTGGGGTTGGGCATATCGCTGAACAACACACTGTGGCCGTTGTTGAAGGCGAACCAGCCGTCATCGGTATTGGCATCGCCGGCGCCGAGTTTGCTGTAGTCCAGGGTGCTGCCGCAGGCGCTGCCGTTTTGCGTATTGACCTGCTGGCGATGCTGCACCGTGGCCACGTAGTTATAGTGCACGGTGCTGACGTGGTAGCCGTCCAGGCCGTTTTCGTTCTGCAGCTTCCAGTTGCCGTCGTAGGTGTAGGCCGACTTGCCGGGCAGCACCTCTAGCTCACCGGTGGCGGATTGAGCGACCATCATGTCGAAGAACACTTTGGCGTCGCCGAGGAAGTCTTGCAGGCTGTCGGTGCCGTGCACGTCGAGGCTGATAAACACAAAGCCCTTGTAGCTTTCGATGCGCGCCTTCTTCAGGCCGCGGGTGGCCTTGTCGAAACTCTCCGGGTATTCCCTCGGCGCCTTGACCTTCACCAGGCGCCCGTCGCTCTTGTAGCACCAGGCGTGGAACGGGCAGGTGAAGGTGGACTGGTTGCCCTTGCCGATGCGGGTCAGGGTGGTGCCGCGATGTTGGCAGGCGTTGATCAGGGCGTTGAGCTGGCCTTCGCCGTCGCGGGTGATGATCATCGGCTGGCGCCCGGCGCGCATGGTCACGAAGTCATGGTTGTTGGCCAGTTCGCTTTCATGGCAGGCGTAGATCCAGTTCTTCTCGAAGATCAGTTCCATCTCCAGGTCGAACAGCTCGGGCTCGGTGAACATGTCACGGGCGATGCGGAACACACCTTCGGCCGGACGGAAATCCAGGCAGCTTTCGATAAACGTTTTCCACTGCTCGACGCTTCTTGCACCACTCATGGGAGGCACCTTTTATTGGGTAGCTAATCGGTGGTTCATTAGAGGCGGGCAGGGGGGCGGCCAGCTATCCGCTTAGTGGGGGAAGATGGGCCGCATAGTTGGGGAGCAAGTACCCACTTGGGTGCAACGCCGCCGGGGAATGCGCTACTGTCTGGCCAGGCAATGGTCGCCAAAGCCGGTTTCTTATCCACATAGTCGACGCTCGTTATCCACTCAGTGGGCAAGTGCGCGAGGTGGCGCAGAACTTGCCTTGATCCACCGGACGCGCCGTCAGAGCGCGCTGGCCACAACCGCCGTGAGTGCACCCTGATGAGTAGCCATACACGCGATATCCGTATTGAACGTTTCGACCTTGAAGGTGCCCGCAGCTGGATGTCCGGCATCTGCGGGCCCCATCGCCTGGAAACCACCGCGCCTGCGCGCCTGCGCTTCCATCACAGTGCCAATGTGTTCAAGTCCCGCGCCACCACGCTGGGGGTGATCGAATATGGCACCGACGTGACCATCGATATCGAAGACGCCGAACACTTTCGCAGCTACAGCCTGAGCCTGCCGCTGGTGGGCGAGCAGGAGTTGAGCAAGGGCGGCCAGCGCTTGAGTTCCAACCGCGACCAGGGCGTGATCATCTCGCCCAATGAACACCAGGTGCTGGCGATCTCCGGCGACTGCCGCAAGTTGCAGGTGGTGATCACCCGCGCGGCGATGAGCGAAATCCTGGAGGGCCTGTTACAGCGGCCGATTGATGCGCCGTTGCGCTTTGAAGCGGTGATGGATGCGGTGCAGGGTGCACCGGCGGCGTGGTGGCGCATGGCGCGGCACGTTATCGCGGAGCTGGAACACAGCAGCGAGCTGTATGACCAGGCCGCGTTTACCCGCGACCTGGAAAGCTCGCTGATCAAGGGCCTGATCCTGGCCCAGCCGAACAACTACTCCGAAGAACTGCGCGACGTGCTGGGCGTGAAGTTGCCCCACTACCTGATCCGCGCCCGCCAATATATCCACGATAACGCCCGCGAAGCGCTGCACCTGGAAGACCTGGAGGCGGCCACCGGGGTGTCGCGGTTCAAGCTGTTCGATGCGTTTCGCAAATACTTCGCCCTGTCCCCCATGGCCTACTTGAAAAAGTACCGCCTGGGCGCGGTGCGCCAGGAGATTCTGGAGCATGGGGCAACCCGCACCATCTCCGAAATCGCCCTGGGCTGGGGTTTTACCCACCTGGGAAGGTTTTCGGCGGAGTACCGCAAACTGTTCGACGAATCCCCCAGCCAGACGCTGCAACGTAACGGTGCGCGGCGCATGCGCGGTGCCTGAACACACTGCAGATCAAAATGTAGGAGCTGGCTTGCCTGCGATAGCGGTGGGGCAGTCAAAGAATCTGGTGACTGATCCACCGCTATCGCAGGCAAGCCAGCTCCCACAGGGTATTAGTGGTGGCTGGGCTGTTTCAGATCAGCTCTTCCACCAGTTGCAAGCAATGACCCAGCCCCGGCGACTGATCATTAACCCGCCGGCTGAGAATGATCGGCGACGTCGCAGTGGCCTCGACAATCGGCGTATAGCCGATATCCGCTCGGTGCAGCATCTGCACCGAGGCCGGCACCAGCGTCACCCCCATGCCAGCCCCGACCAGGCCGATGGCGGTCTGCAACTCATTGGTCCATTGCGCCACCTTGATCGCCAGGCCGTGGGTGTCGAACAGTGCGATCACATGGTCGGCATAGCTGGGGCGCGGGTTGCCGGGGTACAGCACCAGTGGCTCGGCGGCCAGTTGCGCGAGCGTTACCGGCGTGCCCAGCAGCGGGTGCCCGGCCGGCAACACCGCCACCAGCCGATCCTCCACCAGCACGCGCTGGACAATGGCCGGGTCATCAATGCGAATCCGCCCGAACCCCACATCGATGCGCCCGGCCTTGAGCGCCTCGACCTGTTGCAGGGTGGTCATCTCCGCCAGGCCCAATTCCAGCTCCAGCGCGTCATGGCTGCGCAGGCGGCGGATCAGCTCTGGCAGCACGCCATACAGGGTCGAGGGGGCAAAGCCGATACCCAGCCAGGTCTTCTGCCCCAGGCCGATGCGCCGGGTGTTGTCGCAGGTCTTGGTCAATTGCTCCAGCAGCACATTGGCGTGTTCATAGAAGTAGCGCCCGGCTTCGGTCAGCCGCAACGGCCGGCCACGCTCCAGCAGGACCACGCCCAACTCGTCTTCCAATTGCTGGATCTGCCGGCTCAACGGCGGCTGGGCGATATGCAGGCGTTCGGCGGCGCGGGTGAAGTTCAGGGTTTCCCCCAGCACCTGGAAGTAACGCAAGTGGCGCAGTTCCATACGGGTTCCTCTCATACCTTGAGGGTATTGTTCGAGACCAATTCTATATTGGAAGCCAACAACAATGGGCGACAGAATCAAGCAAGACCTATAAAGAACCCAACGGGTATTGCCATGCCGATTTGCGCCATCGAGTCGATCGAGACCATCATCGTCGATCTCCCCACCATCCGCCCGCACAAGCTGGCGATGCACACCATGCAAAACCAGACCCTGGTGATCATCCGCGTGCGTTGCGCCGACGGCACCGAAGGCATTGGCGAGTCCACCACCATCGGTGGCCTGAGCTACGGCAATGAAAGCCCCGACAGTATCAAGATCAATATCGACCAACATTTTGCGCCGCTGTTGATCGGCCAGGACGCCAGCAACATCAATGCAGCCATGTTGCGCCTGGAGCGCAGTATCCGTGGCAATACCTTTGCCAAGTCCGGCATTGAAAGCGCCTTGCTCGATGCCCTCGGCAAGCGCTTGGCTTTACCGGTCAGCGAACTGCTCGGCGGCCGCGTGCGCGATGCCTTGCCGGTGGCGTGGACCCTGGCCAGCGGCAACACCGCAAAAGACATCGAAGAGGCCGAGAAGATGCTCGACCTGCGTCGCCACCGCATCTTCAAGCTGAAGATCGGCGCCGGTGAAGTCAGCCAGGACCTGGCCCATGTGATCGCGATCAAAAAAGCCCTGGGCGAGCGCGCCAGCGTGCGGGTGGACGTCAACCAGGCCTGGGACGAAGCCGTGGCCCTGCGCGCCTGCAAGGTGCTGGGCGATAACGGGATCGACCTGATCGAACAGCCGATCTCGCGCAATAACCGTGGCGGCATGGCCCGCCTCAACCTGTCGAGCCCGGCGCCGATCATGGCCGACGAATCCATCGAATGTGTCGAAGATGCCTTTAACCTGGCCCGCGAAGGTGCGGCCTCGGTATTTGCCCTGAAGATCGCGAAAAACGGCGGCCCGCGCGCGGTGTTGCGCACGGCGGCGATTGCCGAGGCGGCGGGGATCGGCCTGTATGGCGGCACCATGCTCGAAGGCGGGATCGGCACCCTGGCGTCGGCCCATGCGTTTCTCACCCTGAACAAACTGGCGTGGGACACCGAGCTGTTCGGACCGCTGCTGCTCACCGAAGATATTCTCAGCGAGCCGCTGGTGTATCGCGATTTCCACCTGCATGTCTCGACCGCCCCGGGCCTGGGCCTGGCCATCGATGAGGAACGCCTGGCGTTCTTCCGTCGTGACAAACATTAAGAGGACGCCTGCGATGTTGTTTCACGTAAAAATGACCGTCAACCTGCCTGTGGACATGAACCCCGAGCGCGCGGCGGCCCTCAAGGCCGACGAAAAAGCCCTGGCCCAACGCCTGCAGGCGCAGGGCAAATGGCGCCACCTGTGGCGCATCGCCGGGCTGTACGCCAACTACAGCGTGTTCGATGTCGACAGCGTGCAGGAACTGCATGACCTGTTGATGCAACTGCCGCTCTATCCCTACATGGCCATCGAAGTGAATGCCCTGTGCCGGCATCCGTCGTCGATCCATGAGGATGATCGCTGAGTCTGTCTAGCCACTTAATAATTACAAGATGAGGATTGCACCATGTCCATTCGACTGTCCCAGACTGCCCATGCCCAGCGCTTTCTCGAAGAAGCCAGTGGCAACCTCAATGACGCCGGCAACCCACGGGCCAAGGCGCTGATCTACCGGATCCTGCGCGATACGGTGAATATCATCGAAGACCTGGAAGTGACCCCGGAAGAGTTCTGGAAGGCGGTCAACTACCTCAACGAACTGGGCAAGAACCAGGAAGCCGGGCTGCTTGCCGCAGGCCTGGGCCTGGAGCATTACCTGGACCTGTTGATGGACGCCGCCGACGAGCAAGCCGGCAAGTCCGGCGGCACCCCGCGCACCATCGAAGGGCCGCTGTACGTGGCGGGTGCGCCGCTGTCCAAATACGAAGCACGTCTGGACGATGGCTTGGATACGGCTGTGCCGCTGTTTATGCGCGGGCAAGTGCGCGACGTCGACGGCAAGCCGCTGGCGGGGGCGATTGTGGATGTGTGGCAAGCCAATACCGGCGGCACTTACTCCTGGTTCGACCCATCGCAATCGGAGTTCAACCTGCGCCGCCGGATCGAGACCGATGCCCAGGGCAATTATCGTTTCCGTAGCATCGTGCCGTCTGGCTACGGCTGCCCACCGACGGGGCCGACCCAGCAGTTGCTCGATCAACTGGGGCGCCACGGCCAGCGGCCGGCGCATATCCACTTCTTTATCTCGGCACCGGGGTATCGGCACCTGACCACGCAGATCAACTTGTCGGATGATCCGTATCTGCATGATGACTTTGCCTACGCGACGCGGGATGAGCTGATTGCCGAGATTCGCTTTAGCGAAGACCCGCAACTGGCGCGGGAGTTTGGCGTGGAGGGCAAGTTTGCGCAGATCGATTTCGACTTCGAGTTGCAGCCGGCGGCCGCGCCCGTAGAGCAAACACGCATGCAACGCGTACGCGCCCTCGAAGACTGAACACGGTAAAAAAATGTGGGAGCGGGCTTGCTCGCGAATGCGGTGTGTCAGTCGCCAGATGTATTGACTGATGCACCGCATTCGCGAGCAAGCCCGCTCCCACATTGGTTTTGTGGTGGGGCTGGCTATTTGCGCACGACCAGGTCCAGCACCTCATCCCGATCCTTGATCTTCTGCAACACAATCTCCGAACGGATATCCATCACCCCCGCCGTGCGGTTGAGGTGGTTCACGATAAAGTCGGAAAAGTGCTTGAGGTTGCGCGCCTGCACCCGCAGCACGTAGTTGCTGGCGCCGGTGATCACATAGGCACTGGCCACTTCCGGCCAGCCCTGGACCTTCTTGATAAAGGTCTCGTGCCAGTCCTCCATATCCTGGCGCAACGACAGGTGGACGATGGCTTCCAGCTCGATCCCCAACTGCTCGGCATTGAGCACCGCGCGATAACCGCTGATCACCCCCTCACTCTCCAGCAGGCGCAAGCGACGCAGGCAGGCGGACGGCGACAGGGCGACTTTTTCCGCCAGTTCCTGGTTGCTGATACGGCCATCCTGTTGCAAGAAATACAGGAGGCGCAGGTCGGTGGCGTCGAGAATCATGCTTAGAATTAATCCGCGTATTTGGAGGTTAAATTAGAATTTCCTACAGCTTATTAAGCCAGTTGCCGCGCACTTTGCACGAAAATTCTGCAAATCTTCGTTCATTATTTGGTCCATCGTCACCTATAAAAACAGGACTTTCCATGATCAGCCGCAATCACTGCCAGACCCTCGATGCCCAGGACCCGCTGGCGCCCCTGCGCCATCAGTTCGCCCTGCCGGAAGGGGTGATCTACCTCGATGGCAACTCACTCGGCGCACGCCCGGTGGCGGCGCTTGCGCGGGCGCAAGCGGTGATTGCCGAGGAGTGGGGCAATGGTTTGATCCGCAGCTGGAACAGCGCCGGCTGGGCCGACCTGTCCCAGCGCCTGGGCAACCGCCTGGCGCCGCTGATCGGCGCGGGCGAGGCTGAAGTGGTGATTACCGATACCACCTCGATCAACCTGTTCAAGGTGCTCAGCGCCGCCTTGAGCGTGCAGCGCCAACGCCAGCCGCAGCGTAAGGTGATTGTCAGCGAGGCGAGCAACTTTCCCACCGACCTGTACATCGCCGAAGGCCTGGCCGCGCTGCTGCAACAGGGCTACAGCCTGCGCCTGGTGAACAGCCCGGACGAACTGCCGGCGGCCATCGACCAGGACACTGCCGTGGTGATGATCACCCACGTCAACTACAAGACCGGCTACATGCACGACATGCAGGCGCTGACCGCCCTGAGCCACGAGTGCGGCGCGCTGGCGATCTGGGACCTGGCGCACTCGGCGGGCGCGGTGCCGATTGACCTGCACCTGGCCGGCGCCGACTACGCCATTGGCTGCACCTACAAATACCTCAACGGCGGCCCGGGTTCCCAGGCGTTTGTCTGGGTCAACCCGGCGCTGGTGGAGTTGGTGGCGCAGCCCTTGTCGGGCTGGTTCGGCCATAGCCGCCAGTTCGCCATGGAGTCCAACTACGTGGCGGGCAAGGGCATCACCCGCTACCTGTGCGGCACCCAGCCGATCACCTCGCTGGCGATGGTCGAGTGCGGCCTGGATATCTTCGCCCAGACCGACATGGCCAGCCTGCGCCGCAAATCCCTGGCGCTCACCGACCTGTTTATCGAGTTGGTGCAAAGCCGCTGCGCCGCCCATGACCTGACACTGATCACTCCGCTCGAGCATGCCAAGCGCGGCAGTCATGTGAGCTTTGAACACCCGCAAGGCTACGCCATCGTCCAGGCCCTGATTGCCCGTGGCGTGATTGGTGATTACCGTGAGCCGAAGATCATGCGCTTTGGTTTTACCCCGCTGTACACCAGCTTTACCGAGGTGTGGGATGCGGTAGAAATCCTTGGCGAAATCCTCGATGGCAACACCTGGGACCAGCCGCAATTCAAAGTGCGCCACAGCGTCACCTGAGTAAACACCGAACCCAATGTGGGAGCGGGCTTGCTCGCGATAGCGGTGGCTCAGTCAACGAATCTGGTGACTGACCCACCGCTATCGCGAGCAAGCCCGCTCCCACAGGGGGACAGTGTTCCCATCGAGATGGATATCGGCCAAAAAAGTGCAATCACAATAATAAAGGGGCACGCCACGTGACCACGCCAGACAACGGCTTTGCAGCAATCACCAACCGCGAACTGGGCCTGCGGCGCCAGCTCACTTCCGGGCAGATGAGCATGATCGCCATCGGTGGCGCCATCGGCACCGGGTTGTTTATGGGCAGCGCCTATGCCATCGGCTATGCCGGGCCCAGCGTGCTGGTCAGCTACGCCATTGGCGCGTTGATCACCTTGTTGTTGATGGGCTGCCTGGCGGAAATGACGGTGGCCCATTCCACCTCCGGCTCCTTTGGCGCCTACGCCGAGTTCTATATCAGCCCCCTGGCCGGGTTTTTGGTGCGTTATGCGTACTGGGCGGCGATTGTGCTGGCGGTGGGCGCCGAGGTCACGGCGGTGGCGATGTATATGAAGTACTGGTTCGCCAACGTGCCGGAATGGGTGTGGATCGTCTCGTTCTCCAGTGTGCTGATCGTGCTTAACGCCATCAGCGTCAAGACCTTCGGCAACTTCGAGTACTGGTTCTCCACGATCAAGATCAGCGCCATCGTCGGCTTTATCATCCTCGCGGTGTATGTGGTGTTCGGCTCCGGCAACCCGGATTACGGGGTGCAGAACTACACGGCCCATGGCGGGTTTTTCCCCAATGGCCTGAGTGGCATGTGGATCGCGGTGATCGTGTCGATCTTCAGCTACCTGAGCGTGGAGATGATCGCGGTGGCGGCGGGTGAAGCGGCCGACCCGGAGCAGGCGGTGAAAAAAGCCTTCCGTGCGACGATTGTGCGGCTGGTGGTGTTCTACCTGCTGACCCTGGCGCTGATGCTGGCCATCGTGCCGTGGAACCAGGCCGGCCAGAGCCAGAGCCCGTTTGTCACGGTGATGCAGACCATCGGCATTCCCGGCGCCACCGGGGTGATGAACTTCGTGATCCTGATTGCCGCGCTGTCGGCCATGAACAGCCAGCTGTACATCACCACGCGCATGATGTTCAGCCTGTCCCGCGCCGGCTTTGCGCCAAAATCCATGGGCGCCCTGAGCAAGAGTGGGATCCCGCTCAATGCCCTGTTGCTGTCCAGTTCGGGCATCGCCCTGGCGACCCTGCTCAACGTGGTGTACCCGGAAAGCTCCTTCACCTTGATGATGGCCATCTCGATGTTTGGCGCGATCTTCACCTGGTTCATGATCTTCCTCACGCACCTGTTCTTCCGCCGCTACCGCAAGCGCCATGGCGGGCCGAAGTTGTCGTTCCAACTGCGGCTGTTCCCCTACAGCACGCTGCTGGGGCTGGTGCTGATGGGCGCGGTGATGATCACCACGTTCTTCACCGAGGCGTTCAAGATGACCCTGGTGTTTGGCGTGCCGTTCCTGCTGATTCTCTCGGCGGTGTATTACGTGTTTTTCCGCAAAGGCACGGACAAGGCATCGAGCAAGGCCCTGGCATAACCCGGCAACTGCTCGAACGAACGCGCGCACACCAGCAGTGTGCGACAGGCCCAGTCCTCCGTCAGGGGCTGGGCCTGGAAGGGCTGCGCGTGGGGCCAGCGCTGCAACGCCGCCAGCGGCACAATCCCCAGCCCGGCGCCACGGGCGACCATGCGCATCACCCCAGCAAAACCATCGGCCCGCACCCGGGTCTGCAAGCGAAAGCCCGCGTGCAGCGCCTGCTCTTCCAGGTACACCGCCAACGCGCTGTCGGCGGCCAGGCCTACATAGTCGTAAGGCAGGCTGTCGATAAAACTCACTGCGCCGGCCGTCAGCGGATGCCCTGTCGGCAGGATCAGCATCAACGGGTCATCGCGAAAGGGGCGGGTCTGCAAGCCATGGGTGTCCACCGCATCGGAAATAATCCCCAGGTCCGCCGCGCCCTGGCGCAGGGCATGGGTGATGCGCAGGCTGGGCAGCTCTTGCAGGTCGATATCGAGGTTGGGGTGGGCGCAGAGAAAATCCGCCAGCAACTCCGGCAGGTATTCGCTAAGGGCGGTGGTGTTGCACAGCAGGCGCACCTGGCCTTTGACGCCGTTGGCGTATTCCGCCAGCTCTTGTTGCAGGCGTTCGGCTTGTTGCAACAGCAGGCGCGCGTGCCGGGCCAGGGCGTTACCGGCGGCGGTCGGGGTCACGCCACGGCGGCCGCGCTGCAGGAATTCGACGCCCAATGAAGCCTCCATTGCGCGGATGCGCGCACTGGCGGCGGCCAGGGATAGGTGGCTGCGGGCGGCGCCGGCGGTGATATTGCCGGCGTCGAGGATGTGCAGGTAGAGGCGCAGGTCGATCAGGTCAAAGTGCATGGCTGGAAATCCCGGGAGCCTGGACGGGCCCTATCGCGAGCAAGCCCGCTCCCACATTTTGATCTGCGAACACATTCAAAATGTGGGAGCGGGCTTGCTCGCGATGAGGCCATCAGCCTCATGCAAAACAAGAGGCTGCCTCAGTATATGGCGAATTTCCAACCCCACGGCAAACCCGCAAACTCCCCCCATGACTACCTTCCTCGCGTTCTACCAACACCTCGGCCCAGCCCTGACCCTGCTGGTGATCGGCACCTTCCTGCTGGCCGGCACCGTCAAGGGCGTGATCGGCCTGGGCCTACCCACTGTTGCCATGGGCCTGCTCGGCCTGGCTATGCTGCCGGCGCAGGCTGCGGCTCTGCTGATCATCCCTTCGACCATCACTAACCTCTGGCAACTGACCTTCGGTGGGCACTTGGGCGCATTGAGCCGGCGCCTGTGGCCCATGTTGCTGCTGATTTTTCTGGGCACCGGGCTCGGTTCGCTGTGGCTGGGCATGGACGGCGGCCCCTGGGTGGTGCGGGCCTTGGGCGGGGCGCTGTTGGTGTATGCGCTGTGCGGGCTGTTGCTGCCGACGCTCCGTGTGCCCGCCCGCACCGAGCGTTGGCTGGGCCCACTGTGTGGCCTGCTGACGGGGATCATCACCTCGGCCACCGGCGTCTTTGTGATCCCGGCCGTGCCTTACCTGCAAGCACTGGGCTTGCACCGTGACCAACTGGTGCAGGCGCTGGGCCTGTCCTTCAGCGTGTCCACCCTGGCCCTGGCAGGCGGGCTGTTCTGGCGCGGCAACCTCGGCGCTGGCGAGCTGAATGCCTCGTTGCTGGCGCTGGTGCCGGCGCTGCTGGGCATGTGGCTGGGGCAACAGCTGCGCCAGCGCATCAGTGCCACGGTGTTCAAACGCGTGTTCTTTATGGGCATGGCGGCCCTGGGCGGGCACCTGTTGATAGGCGGCTAGCGCAACAATCAAATGATTACTCGTGCTTGAAGGTCAAAAGTGTTTTGCCGATCCGAGGCTTACTCACCCGAGGGGTTGCCCGTAGCCTGGGCTCATGCATTTTCAACCTTCAGGTAAACCCTTATGAAAAAAGTTCTGTTGCTCAACGGCGGCAAGCAATTCGCCCACTCCGATGGCCGCTACAACAACACCCTGCATGATGCGGCCCTGGCCGTGCTGGACCGGGGTGGTCTCGACGTGAAAGTCACCCATATCGACGCCGGCTACGACGTGGCCGAAGAGGTCGCCAAGTTCCTCTGGGCCGATGTGATCATCTACCAGATGCCCGGCTGGTGGATGGGCGCCCCGTGGATCGTCAAGAAGTACATCGACGAAGTTTTCACCCAAGGCCACGGCAGCCTGTACGCCAGCGATGGCCGCACCCGTTCCGATGCCTCGCAAAAATACGGCAGCGGCGGCCTGATCCAGGGCAAGCAGTACATGTTGTCGCTGACCTGGAACGCACCGCAGGCGGCATTCGACGACCCGAGCGACTTCTTCGAGGCCAAGGGCGTGGACGCGGTGTACTTCCCGTTCCACAAGGCCAACCAGTTCCTTGGTATGAGCGGCCTGCCGACGTTCCTCTGTGTGGACGTGATGAAGCGCCCCGCCATCGAGGCCGATGTGTTGCGCTATGAACAGCATCTGGCCCAGGTGTTTAACCTGGCGCTGTAATACGGCTAGTATCCACGCAGCCGTATTCACGAGGATGCACGTTGAAAGCCCGATCCGATGAGCTACAGATCTTCGTCTGCGTGATTGAGTGCGGTTCGATTTCCGCCGCCGCCGAGCAAGTCGGGCAGACGCCTTCGGCGATCAGCCGCACCTTGTCGCGGCTCGAAGCCAAGCTCGACACCACCCTGATCAACCGCACCACGCGGCGCATGGACCTGACCGAAGAGGGCAAGTACTTCTTCGAGCAGGCCAAGCGCATCCTGGAGCAGATGGACGAGCTGGAAGAGCGCCTGTCGTCGCGGCAGAAAACCCCGTCCGGGCGCTTGCGGATCAATGCGGCATCGCCGTTCATGCTGCATGCCATCGTGCCGTACGTCGCCGAGTTCCGCCGCCTGTACCCGGATATCCAGCTGGAGCTCAACAGCAACGACCTGATTATCGACCTGCTGGAGCAGAGTACCGACATTGCCATCCGCATCGGCGCCCTGGCGGATTCGACCCTGCATGCCCGCTCCCTGGGCAGCAGCCCGCTGCATATCCTCGCCAGCCCGGCGTACCTGGAACAACACGGCACGCCGACCAGCGTGGCGGACCTGGCCAATCACACCTTGCTCGGCTTTACCCAGACCGAAACCCTCAACCACTGGCCGCTGCGCCATGTGCAGGGCGACCGCTGGCAGATCGAGCCAGGCATTGCCGCGTCCAGCGGTGAAACCCTGCGCCAACTGGCGTTGGAGGGGCAGGGGATTGCCTGCCTGTCGCACTTCATGACCATCGAAGACATCAACGCCGGCCGCCTGCAGTCGATCCTGACACCGTTCAACAGTGGCTATCGCCAGCCGATCCACGCGGTGTACTACCGCAACTCGCAACTGGCCCTGCGTATCCAGTGCTTTTTGGACTTTATCCAGGAGAAGCTGGCGCGCTACGCCTGTTGACCGGCGCCTACTGGTCCCGTGGGGTGGTTTTCCGTACCATCGCCCCCTCATTTCCCGCCACGCCCCCGGTAAACCCATGAAGCTCTCTCGTCTGCGCGCCGACGCCCTGGCCGGACTCACCACGTCTTTTGCCTTGTTGCCCGAATGCATCGCCTTTGCCCTGGTGGCTCACCTCAACCCGCTAATGGGCCTCTACGGCGCCTTTATCATCTGCACCTTGACCGCCTTGTTCGGCGGCCGGCCGGGGATGGTCTCGGGGGCGGCCGGGTCGATGGCGGTGGTGATCGTCGCGTTGGTGGTGCAACACGGGGTGGAGTACCTGCTGGCGACGGTATTGCTCGGTGGCCTGATCATGATTGCCTTCGGCCTGCTGCGCCTGGGCAAGCTGGTGCGCATGGTGCCGCACCCGGTGATGCTCGGTTTCGTCAACGGCCTGGCGATCATCATTGCCCTGGCGCAACTGGAGCATTTCAAGAACGGTGAAGCCTGGCTCAGCGGCCCACCGTTGTATGTGATGGGCGCCTTGGTGGCGGCGACCATGGCCATCGTCTACCTGCTGCCGCGCCTGACCCGCGCGGTGCCGCCGGCGCTGGTGGCGATTCTTGGCGTGGGGCTGGCGGTGTACCTGCTGGGCTTGCCCACGCGCACGCTGGGCGACATGGCCCATATCGCCGGCGGCCTGCCGACGTTTGCCCTGCCGCAAATCCCCTGGACCTTGCAAACCCTGGGCATCATCGCGCCCTATGCGTTCCTGATGGCGATGGTGGGGCTGCTGGAAACCCTGCTGACCTTGAACCTCACCGATGAAATCACCGAGACCCGCGGCTACCCCGACCGTGAAAGCGTGGCCCTGGGCGCGGCGAATATGCTCAGCGGGGTGTTTGGCGGCATGGGCGGCTGCGCGATGATCGGGCAGACGGTGATCAACCTCAGTTCGGGCGGGCGCGGGCGTTTTTCCGGGGTGTTGGCCGGGGTCATGATCCTGCTGTTTATTTTGTTCCTGTCGCCGCTGATCGAGCGCATTCCCCTGGCGGCGCTGGTGGGGGTGATGTTTGTGGTATCCCAGCAGACCTTTGCCTGGGCGTCGCTGCGGGTGATCAACAAAGTGCCGCTCAATGATGTGCTGGTGATCATGGCGGTGACGGTGATCACGGTATTCACCGACCTGGCCACGGCGGTGTTGTGCGGGATTGTGATTGCCGCGCTCAATTTTGCCTGGCAGCAGGCGCGGGAGCTGTACGCCGATGAACATCTGGAGGCCGATGGCAGCAAGCTCTACCGGCTGCACGGCACCTTGTTCTTTGCCTCGACCACACCGTTCTTGAACCAGTTCGACCCGGCCAACGACCCGGCCCAGGTCACGCTCGATTGCCGTCACCTGAGTTTTGTCGACTATTCAGCGATTGCCGCGTTGATGACCCTGCGTGAACGCTACAGCAAGGCCGGCAAGCACCTGCGGGTGCTGCATTTGTCGGAGCGCTGCAAGAAGCTGCTCAAGCGCGCGCGGGTGCAGCACGACTGATCTTCCAGGGGTTGGGAGGGGGTTATGGGCCGACGAGGTTTTCCAGTTCCTCGGCGCGGGTCTGGGTCATGTCCAGCACACAACCGGAGCCGTTGACCTGATCAATACTGCCGCCGGTCGCGGAGCCGGCAAACGCGCAATTGGCATCGCGGTATTTGATCCACAGGCGCTGCACATCCTGCAGTTGCTGCCTGCGCGGGCCTTGCTGGGCCTGCAGTGCGGTCTTATAGGCCGTGTTCAGGCGCTTGTCCTGCACCTTGGTTTCCTGGGCATTGCAGCCGAGCATCGCGGCGGTGGTGTTGGCGGCGTCCAGGCACTGTTGCAGGGCCGGGCTGCTGCCAGCGGCCGTTGCGGTGCCGGACAAGGCCAGCAATAACGCGCTGAGGGCAACGATTCTACGATTCATGACGGGCTTCCTGAAGATGATGCGGTGTGCAATCTGAGACCGGACAGTGGCAGTCGAGTTTCTCGCACTTAGCCCTGCTTGCATGTAAGAACGATCCCCCGATTTACATCCCGGGTCTGCGGGCATGTCCCAAAGCGACAGCGCTTATCCGTGGGCGAAAATTACTTTCATAAAGTTTGAAAATATTCCTAGGTAATGATTTATGAGTTTCACAACCAATTCGACGTGACCCTTTCCGAGGAGTACCGCATGGCCGCATCACCGGGCGTCTGGCTGTTGGCATACGCTGCCATTGCCATCATTGCATTGATCGTGCTGATTGCACGTTATCGGATCAACCCGTTTATCGTCATCACCCTGGTGTCCATCGGCCTGGCGCTGCTGGCCGGGATGCCGGCGGATACGATCATGGGTTCCTACGAGGCGGGGGTCGGCAAGACCCTGGGGCATATCGCGCTGGTGGTGGCCCTGGGCACCATGCTCGGCAAGATGATGGCCGAGTCCGGCGGCGCCGAGCAGGTGGCGCGCACCTTGATCAACCGCTTTGGCGAGCGCAATGCCCACTGGGCCATGGTGTGCATTGCCTTCCTGGTGGGGCTGCCGCTGTTTTTCGAGGTCGGTTTTGTGTTGCTGGTGCCCATTGCCTTTACCGTGGCCCGGCGCGTGGGCGTGTCGATCCTGATGGTCGGCCTGCCGATGGTCGCCGGCCTGTCGGTGGTGCATGCCCTGGTGCCGCCGCACCCGGCGGCGATGATGGCCGTGCTGGCGTATAACGCCTCGGTCGGGCAAACCGTGTTGTATGCGATTTTGATCGGCATCCCCACCGCGATTATCGCCGGCCCGGTGTACGCCAAGTTCATCGTGCCGCGCATCCATCTGCCCGCCGAAAACCCGCTGGAACGCCAGTTCATCGAGCGCGAGCCACGCACCCGCCTGCCGAGCTTCAGCCTGACCATGGGCACCATCCTGTTGCCGGTGGTGCTGATGATGATCGGCGGTTGGGCCAACCTGATTTCCACGCCCGGCAGCGGCTTCAACCAGTTCCTGTTGTTTATCGGTAACTCGGTGATCGCCTTGCTGGTGGCGACCCTGATGAGTTTCTGGACCCTGGGCTTGGCCCAGGGCTTCAACCGCGAGTCGATCCTCAAGTTCACCAACGAGTGCCTGGCGCCGACTGCCAGCATCACCCTGCTGGTGGGGGCGGGCGGCGGCTTGAACCGGATCCTGGTGGATGCCGGCGTGACCCATGAAATCCTCGGCATGGCCAATGCCTTCAACCTGTCGCCGCTGGTGATGGGCTGGCTGTTTGCCGCGCTGATGCGCGTGGCCACCGGCTCGGCCACCGTGGCCATGACCACCGCGTCGGGCGTTGTCGCGCCGGTGGCCCTGGGCCTGGGTTATCCACACCCGGAATTGCTGGTGCTGGCAACCGGTGCCGGCTCGGTGATCTTTTCCCACGTCAACGACGGCGGCTTCTGGCTGATCAAGGAATACTTCAATATGACGGTGATCCAGACCTTCAAGACCTGGACCGTGCTGGAAACCCTGATTTCCCTGGTCGCGTTCGGTCTTACTTATGGTCTGTCCTGCATCCTGTAACCCGGAGATTCCATGGACATCCTCTACCAGATCCGCGCCCGCCAGGATTCCTTCAGCGCTGGTGAAGGACGTATCGCCCGGCTGATGCTTGAGGATGTGGGCTTTGCCGCATCCGCCAGCCTGGAAGAGCTGTCCCTGCGCGCCGAGGTCAGCACCGCCACCTTGTCGCGGTTCGCTCGCAGCGTCGGTTGCCGCGACTTGCGCGACCTGCGCCTGCAATTGGCCCAGGCCAGCGGCGTGGGCAGTCGTTTCCTGGATCCTGCGGGGTTGCCCGAGCAGTCGGCGTTTCATCGGCAGATCCTCGGCGATATCGAAGCAACCTTGCGCCAGCACCTGTCGGGCTTCAACCAGGCCGCTTTTGTCGATGCGGTGAACCTGCTGGGCAAGGCACGGATGATCCACGCCTTTGGCATGGGCGGCCCATCGAGCCTGTGCAGCGCAGAGTTGCAGGTGCGCCTGGTACGCCTGGGCTACCCGATTGCCGCCTGCCATGACCCGGTGATGATGCGGGTCACCGCCGCCACATTGAGCGCCGAACACGCACTGCTTGTCTGCTCCCTCACCGGCCTGACCCCCGAGCTGCTGGGCGTGGTGGAACTGGCCCGCAACTATGGCGCACCGATTATTGCCATCACCCTGGCCGACTCGCCGCTGGCGCAGTTGGCCGACGTGTTGCTGCCGCTGCAACCGGCCGAAACCAGTTTTATCTACAAACCCACGGCGGCGCGCTACGGCATGCTGCTGGCCATCGATGTACTTGCCACCGAACTGGCCTTGGCCATGCCGGACGACAACCAGGAACGCCTGCGCCGGATCAAGCTGGCCCTGGACGACTATCGCGGCGGCCCTGACAGCCTGCCGCTTGGAGATTGAGATGAAGTACCACACGCTGATTCGCCAGGCGCTGATCATTGATGGCAGTAACACACCGGGGTATATCGCCGACGTGGGGCTGCGCGACGGGCGGATCGAGACGATCGGCGACTTGTCGGCCGCCCAGGGCGAGCAGGAAATCGAGGCCAGTGGCCGGGTACTGGCGCCGGGTTTTATCGACGTGCACACCCACGACGACACGGTGGTGATCCGCCAGCCGCAGATGTTGCCCAAGCTCAGCCAGGGCGTGACCACGGTGATCGTTGGCAACTGCGGCATCAGCGCCGCGCCGGTCAGCCTGCGCGGCGATCCGCCGGACCCGATGAACCTGCTGGGCAAGGCCGAGGCGTTTGCCTATCCGCGTTTTCTCGATTACCGCGCGGCGGTGGAAAACGCTCAGCCGGCCCTCAATGTTGCGGCATTGATTGGCCATACCGCTTTGCGCAGCAACCATATGGACGACCTGCACCGCACCGCCACCGCCACCGAAATCGCGGCGATGCGCGAGCAATTGCAGGAAAGCCTTGAAGCGGGCGCCCTCGGCTTATCCACAGGCCTGGCCTACGCCAGCGCGTTCAACGCCGACACCGACGAAGTGCTGCAACTGAGTGAAGAACTGACGGCGTTTGGTGCGCTGTACACCACCCATCTGCGCAGTGAATTCGAGCCGGTGCTGGAGGCCATGGACGAGGCGTTCCTGATCGGCCGCCATGCCAGGGCACCGGTGATCATCTCCCACCTCAAATGTGCCGGCGCGGGCAACTGGGGGCGCAGCCCGCAACTGCTGGCGTCCCTGGAACAGGCGGCGAAGAACCACCCGGTGGGCTGCGATTGTTATCCCTATGCCGCCAGTTCCTCGACCCTGGACCTCAAGCAAGTCACCGATGCCTTCCGTATCACCATCACCTGGTCGACGCCGCACCCGCAAATGGGCGGGCGGGACTTGCAGGAGATCGCCGCCGAGTGGGGCGTGTCCCTGATGGACGCTGCCCGCCGCCTGCAACCGGCGGGGGCGGTGTACTACGGCATGGATGAGGCCGATGTACAACGCATCCTCGCCCATCCGCTGTCGATGGTGGGCTCCGATGGCTTGCCGGAAGACCCGTTTCCCCATCCGCGCTTGTGGGGCGCCTTCCCACGGGTGCTCGGACATTTCAGTCGCGACCTGGGACTTTTCCCGCTGCACACAGCTGTACACAAAATGACCGGCCTGTCGGCCGCGCGCTTTGGCCTGGCCGGGCGTGGCGAAATCCGCGAGGGGCACTGGGCCGACCTGGTGCTGTTCGACCCGTTGCGGGTAAGGGATGTGGCGGACTTCAAGGACCCGCAACGTGCCGCCGAGGGCATTGAAGGGGTGTGGGTCAATGGTGTGTTGAGCTACTGCGCCGGGCAGGCGAACGGTGAGCGGGCGGGACGCTTCCTGGCGCGCAGTGGTGATTTGCGGACGGGGTTTTTCCTACAGTGATCTGGCGCTGTACGACGCCAGATGTGTCAGATTGTGGTCAATGATGGCTTACAAAAAACGGGTTGTGGGTGTGGGGGGGCTATCTAAAGATAGGCAGGACTTTTTACGGAGATCCTGTATGCACAATCAATATGATAGCGTCAGTCGTTTCGGTAACCCGTCCATCTTCACTGCCACTGCGACCGACGGAAAACGCACGGCCGAGGCAGATTTGCCAGGCGACAATGGGCTGGAAACCTTTCCATTCCCCCGCGATACGATCAAAGGCTGGATCCAGGAAAAAGTCTGGAACCTGACCCATCAATGGATCGATCCAGACAAGGTTTACCTGCATAAATTCTCATCCGCCAACAGCACGCACAACACCAGCGCGGTGACGGGCTGGGAGCATAGCGGGCCGCCCGAATCCTCCATGACCCTCACCGAGGCCGTCGCCAGCGATTTCTTTTCGGCAGAGCGCTATGGCACCGCCGGCAAGGCCCAGGCGGTCGCGCATTTCATTTCCTCGAACAAAAGCCCGTTCTCGTTGCTTGACAGTGAAAGTGTCCCGGACTTTTTCAAGCGCCTGGGCCTGTTCATTCTTGATCGGACCGGGCCTGGCTACATCTATTCAAAGTTTCATGAAGATGTACCCAATGCCAAGGAGGCCTGGCGTGATCTGGATTCGGTCTACGGCCTCTATCTGGATGGCCCGCAAAAGGGCAGCTATAACGCTGACAATCAACTGCGCCTGAAACCCAGCGAGTTGTTGGATGTGGTGCGCGAGGGTGACCTGCAGAAGAAGGTGATCGCCAAGCTGGACGACTTCTGGACCCAGAACGGCAGCGAGTGGCGCACATTGGCGAAAAAACAGTTTGTCATCGAGGCTCGCGCTGCCCGGGACCTCAACCAAAAGGATCCCAGCCAGGGCTTGAGCCCTCAGGCGTATGCCAGTGTCATGCAAGCGGCGGCGCCCAACGTGCCGCTCGAAGGGCCGGTGTCGAAGGCACAATTGCAGGCAGAAACCACGCCAGCCCAGGATACCAAGGTGCTGTGTTTTGATATCAATGGCTATAGCTCAAACAATATTTTGCGGTTTGTGGCCTCGGACGGCGGTGAAACCTTGTATATCCCCGGGAACACCCCCTCCCTGTTGTCGTTCAAGGACCGCTCGGCGGTGGATCAATGGGTGCTTGAGCAGAGCAAGGACCCGGCGAAGGCCACGGCGCTGGAGGAGCATTTTTCCCTGCGTGATCGTCAGCAGGGCATCTTCGGTGCCCTGAGTAGCAACGGGGTGGACAGCACCCTGAAAAAAATAAGCAGCGGGAACATGGCGGCCAACGACAGCCATATCAACACCCTGAATTACCCTATCGGTGGCGACGTGTTTTCCTATATGGCCAGCCAGACCCGCCAGCGCATCAACAACGATGCAGACACCGAAATGAAGTCCAATGCCGAGGTATATAAAGACGATGCCTTGGGTATGTTGCAGGCGGGCAACGCCGTATTTTCGATTCCGATGGCCCTGCTCGGGCCGATTGGTCTCGCGATTGGGGCGGCGTCGTATGGCGCGCAGGTGGGGTTGGAGATCGACCAGGCGGTCGAAGGCGATACCCAGGCCGAGCGCAAGAACGGCCTGCACGCCGCCGCGATGGACGTGGCGACCATGGCGTTCTTCCATGCCCTGGGCAAGTCAGGCTCATCTACCGGCGAGGCGACTCTTGAAACGGCCCCGCAGCCAGCGGCGGGTGAGGCCGCAAGCGCATCCGGCAATAAACCCTTTTTCAATTACCGACGGGTGAACGGGAAAATCGGGGTCGTGATGAGCCCGACCGCTTCCCCCCGTTTGCCAGAGCCGCAGGGGGGGAAACTGAATCCGCTATGGGACCTGTCCATGGAGATTTACCTGCAGCCGGGCTCCAAGCGGCCCCTGGTGCAGCCCAGCTATGAGACCGTGGAATCACCCAACCCCAAAAGGCCAAGGCTTGATGAGTCGCAAGGTGAACAGTCCGAGGATGAGCAGTCGCCGTCTTCCGTGGCTTCGGATGCCACGTCATCCGGGGATTACGAGCCTTATGAGGATAATGTCATCAAGACCAACCCCTTCAAGGACCGTGTCACCCTGCCTGCCGGTGGTTATTTCAACAGTCGGGGCATGATCGAGCGCACTGACCTGCCCAAGCTGTACCGCGTCGAAAAGGCAGAGCGCGTGGAGCGCCGGGGGAATCCGGAAAATATTGGTTTCAGGGATTCCAATTTCTTTTCCGGCCCCGAAAAAATGATGGACGGCAATGTGGTGGTGGCTTCCCGCTCCAAGGCGGCGGCCATGCACTTTGGCGATACGGAGTTCGGCGGCGATTATAATCTGTACGAAATCGATAGCCGCGGCATTCCTGCTGTGTCCTTCAATGAAAATATCGAGGCCAACCCCCAGTTCGTCGAAGCCCGTCAGTACGTGGCGCCAGGCACCCTTGAGCGTCTGCGCAAGGAGGGCCGTCTGGATGAGTTTGCGGCAAATTCCTACAAGTTCGATGAAGTACATCTGTCCAATGATGACCTGTCGAACGCGCGGATTACCAAGATTCCCCATTCTTGAGTGCAAAACTGCCAAGCGTTTGGGGTAGGGTGGTGCATTGACAGGACGTTTTCTGGAGTTGGAGAGTCTTATGCAGTTAGGAACAGTCACGCCCATCCTGCGGATTTTCGACGAGACCAAGGCGCTGGAATTCTACGTCGATTTCCTGGGGTTCAAGGTCGATTGGCAGCACCGGTTCGAGGCGGATTTCCCGTTGTACCTGCAAGTGTCCCTGGGCGAGTGCGTGCTGCATTTATCCGAGCACCATGGCGACGCCTCGCCAGGCGCGGCGGTACGGATTCAGGCGCCGGGGGTGGATGCGCTCCAGCAGCAATTGCAGGCCAAGAATTATCGCTTCGCCAAGCCTGGAGTCGAGGAAACACCCTGGGGCTCACGGGAGATGAGCATCAAGGACCCGTTTGGTAATCGGCTGGTGTTTGTCGAGGAGGGCGAAGGCTGATCGACAAATCGCAGGCAATAAAAAACCGCCTTGGTAGGGCGGTTTTTTATTGCAATCCCAGTTAGTGGCTGGGGTTGCGCGCTCACAGGAAGCACTGACGTGTTGGCGATACTACTGCCGCTTTATGGCTTTATGCAAGACCTGACGAGAAACGTTCGCCACTCTCGTCCGTGCCAGTTTTTGTTACTGGCAAACGCAAAAAACAGCAACAACTTTGCAGGGGGATCCGCCGCTGTTTGTCACACCTTGGCGTGAGGTGCTGAGCTAATATCGCCCTCGTTTTGCGTTCGCCGTGAAGTAGGTTGACTGGGTTCGCGCGCACATTTTGGACCGACTGCCACGGGCTGGTAATCCGTGCCGGATTCATGCAGGAGGACCATCAACCCCGCCGCCTCACAGGAGCACTGACTAGCGTCCAAAGGCTCACGTGTTCCGGTAAGTGTGCTGGAGGTAAGGCCCAACTTTTGGAGGGCTGAGTATGTCCAAGTTTGCACGACGTACGTGGGACCTCGTTGTGAATTGCCTGCGTGTCTATCACGTCTGGAAATTCCTGCGAGACAGCTTCGATGACCGTTAAGGCCTGAGAAGCGGAGCCGCCCCAGTTTTGGCCGGGGCGGCTTTTTGCTGTTTGCTTGGAATTGCGAAGAAGGCGAGGCCGGATCGACAAATCGCAGGCAATAAAAAACCGCCTTGGTGGGCGGTTTTTTATTGCAATCCCAGTTAGTAGCTAGGGTTGCTATCTCAAAAGGAGCAATCGACTCGCAGGGATATTAGCGCTGTTCATATCGGTCTGCAAGATTGAGCGATGATCGTCTCTGAAGGTTTTCTCGCGTCAAATCTGGCTGCAAAAGGCTGCAATAAATCTACCGTCAAATACTGGATGTTTGACCACTGTTGGTCACACCTTTGGCCGAGATGTTGGTTAGGATCTTCCCCGTTCTACGTTTGTCGCTTTTGAGTGAGTCGGGTACGCGGGCGAATTCCGGACCGGCCGCCACGGGCTAGTAATCCGTGCCGGATTCATGCGCAAGGACCATTAGCCTGGCCACCTCAAGAGGAGCGATCGACTCGCGTCCAAAGGCTCACGTGTTCCGGTAAGTGTGCTGGAGGTAAGGCCCAACTCTAGGAGGGCTGAGTATGTCCAAGTTTGCACGACGTACGTGGGACCTCGTCGTGAATTGCCTGCGTGTCTATCACGTCTGGAAATTCCTGCGAGACAGCTTCGATGACCGTTAAGGCCTGAGAAGCGGAGCCGCCCCGGTTTCGGCCGGGGCGGCTTTTTGTTCAGACCCGGAAATGGCTGACCATCTGCTGCAACTGGCTGCCCAGTCGTGCCAGTTCGACACTGGACTTGGCAGTCTCGTCGCTGGCTGTGGCCGTCTGTTCCGATACGTCACGTACATTGACGATGCTGCGGCTGATCTCTTCGGCCACGGCGCTTTGCTGTTCGGCAGCGGCGGCGATCTGTTGGTTCATCGACTGGATGTTCGACACTGTGCGGGTGATGTTCTCCAGGGAGACGCCGGCCTTGCGGGTCAGTTCGACGCTGCTGTCGGTCAGGCTGCGGCTGTTGTTCATCACAGTGGCCACCTGCTGGGTACCGTTCTGCAAGCCGGCAACCAAGCCTTCGATTTCCTCGGTGGATTTCTGCGTGCGCTGGGCCAGGCCACGCACCTCGTCGGCGACCACGGCAAACCCGCGCCCGGCTTCACCGGCGCGTGCGGCTTCGATGGCGGCGTTGAGCGCCAGCAGGTTGGTTTGTTCGGCCACGGCCTTGATCACGTCCATCACGCTGCCGATCTTGTTGCTCTCTTGTTGCAGGTGCGCCATGGCGTCGGTAGAGCGCGCCACTTCGTCGGCCAGACGTTCGATCTGGGCGATGGCTTCGGCCACCACCTTGTCGCCCTCGCGGGCCTGGCCATCGGCGGCCGATGCGGCTTGGGAGGCCTGTTCGGCGTTACGCGCCACTTCCTGCACAGTGGCCGTCATCTCATGCATGGCGGTGGCCACTTGATCGGTCTCGATCTTCTGGCTGTTGACCCCGGCGCTGGTCTGTTCGGTCACGGCCGACAGCTCTTCGGCGGCGCTGGCGATCTGCGTGACGCCGTCGCGGATACCGCTAATCAGCTCGCGCAAGGTGCTGCCCATGCGCTGGATGCCTTGTTGCAGCACGCCCAGTTCATCGTGGCGGGTCACCTGGATGTTGTGGCTCAGGTCGCCGGAGGCGATACGCTCGACCACCGCCAGGGTTTCCTGCAGGGGGCGGGTGATCTGCCGGGTGATGACCAGCGCGGCGATAATGCCCACCAACAACGCCAGCACCGTGCTGATCAGTTGCAGGCTGCGGGCCCGGACGCTTTCGGCGTCGCGACGTTGCAGCTGGATGTCATACAGCGCTTCGCTGCGTGACACGATATCGGCGCCCTGCACGGTCATTTCCTGGCGGGCGAGGACGATATTGGCGTTGGCCGTTTTATACACCTGCAGTGCATTGCGGTAGGCGCCCAGGGCGTTTTCCAGGGCGGTCAGCTCGGTTTGCTGGGACTCGCCGAACACGTTCTTCAAGCCTTTGAGGCCATTGATCGCCGATTCGATTTGCGCCGCCGCACGGGCCTCGGTGTCCGGGTTGACGTTGCCGGTGTAGCCGCGCACTTCATAGCGGGCCACCTGGAACTCTTCCTTGGCATGGTTGACCGCTTCGTACTGGGCGAAGCGCTCACTGCTTTCAGGCATCTGGCGCACGCTGTGGTCCAGGGCCGCAATCACCAGGCCGGCGGCGTCGGCGCGCTCGCCCATGGTTTGACGTGCCGCGTTGCCGTTGCGGTAGGCCTCGCGCATTTTGTTCAGTGACTGCTGGTAAGCGGTGATGATGGCTTTCTGTTCGTTGAGCAGCTTGAGGTTTTCCGGGCTCTTGAAGCTGTTGATCAACTGTTGCTGCTGCGCGGCAAAACTGTCGAGGGTGGCCTGGACATTCTGTGCCACGGTTTCGTCGCCATTGGCGAGCATGTATTGCAGGCGCACGATCCGCAGTTTGGTCAGCGAAGCATTGAGCTGGGTGATATCGCTCATCCAGTTGCTGCGGTCGATCAGGCCGCCGAGGCTGGTCCAGCCAGTGAGCGCAAGGATCGAGGTGAGCACCAGGACCAGGCCGAAGCCCAGGCCCAGTTTCAAGTTGACGCTGATGTTGCCAAACCATGTATTCATCGAATTCCTCCAGGAACAGATTGCGTGTACATCAGTTGCTGGAAGATCGCCCAGCCGATGGAGAGTCAGGGGGTATCGGCAGGCAGGGCGAGAGCTGAAACGGTTTTTTAATCAATGCAGGATTCGTGGATGAGCGGTTACTTTCAACAACTGACCGCCCAGTGGCGAGCGTGCAAGCCCGCTCGCCACTGGGCGGTGGGGGTCAGCTTGTGGGCAGGATGCTCAGGACCAGGCACGACGCCGCCTCCCGGCTCATGTGCAGACGATTGTGCGCGATGCGCGGGTGCCTGGCCTGGCCCTCGGCCTCGCCGCTGTTGGGGTTGACGTCAAAGCGTGGGAAGTTGCTACTGGATATGTCCAGACGCAGGCGATGGCCCTGCTTGAACAGGTTGCAGGTGGCAAAGGGCTCAATAGTCACCTTCACCCGCTGGCCGGGCGTCAGCGGTGTGGGCTGCTCCCAAGCGTCGCGATAACGGCAGCGGCGGATGCCGTCGGTGATGTTCATCGCAAAGCCTTCCGGGTAGGCGGCGCTCGGTGGGTAGACGTCCACTAGCTTGGCGGTGAAATCGGTGTCCGGTGCGTCGCTGTCGATCCACAATTCGATCTGCACCGCCCCGGCGACAATCAGGTCGGCCGCCAGGGGCGCGGTCTGGAAACTCAGCACGTCGTCACGTTCGCACAAGGGCCGATTGTCACCACGGCTGCCAAAAAAGTCTGCGCGTTCGCGCTGGTCGAAAGCCCCGCCGACAAAGATCGGCGCGCCGGACGTCAAGGCCCCGCCCACGGTCGGCACCGGGTTGGCCGGGTCGGCGTAGTAGCCCAAGACGGCCTCGTCAGCGCTAGGTGCAACCTCGGTCAATTGCTGTTGCTTATCCAGGTACAAGGTCAGCGCCTGGGTGCCTGGCAGTGGCCATTGCTCGGCCTGCAACCAGCGCCCGCCATGTTGCAGGCGCCCCTTTTCATCCGGCAAGCCGCTGCCGCCGCCCATCAGGAACACCTTCACCTGGGCCTGCGGTGGCGGCATCCCGGGCTTGAGGGATTGCTCGAACCAGTGCAGGCGGCAACTCAACCAATCCTCGGCCACCTGGCCGTCAAACGCGGCCTGGGCGCCGAACTCCACATCGCCGCTATGGCTGATATTGCGGTCACCGTGCAACCAAGGCCCCATGATCAATTGTTGCGGTGCGCGGCTGGCCTGGTTAAAGGCCGCGTAGTTGGCCAGGGTCGAACTGACATAAGCGTCGTACCAACTGGACATGAACAACACGGGAATATCCGGCAAGCGCCCGTAATGCCCTTCGGCATAAATCCCGGGTTTCTGCCAGTAGGGGCCGAAGGTGCCCTGGGCCCACTGCTCCAGCAGATAGGCTTCGTACTCGGGCACATGGCGCAATGGCGACTGACCCGCCTGCCAGGGCATACGGTGGAACCATGCGTGCAGATCTTCCGCTTCCAGCGCCTGGCGCACCTGCGGGTCGGCCAGGGCGGCCGGGCTTTCCTTGGCCTGGCGAAACGCCCAGGTGGCCTGCTTGAGTTCAAACGCGCCGCCCTGGCGAATCCCGCACTGGTAGGCGTTGGCGAAGCCGCCGCTGTCGAGCACCATGCTGCTCAGGCCCGGCGGATGCAGGCAGGCCATCGCCAGTTGGGTATGGGCCGCGTAAGACAGGCCCATGCTGCCGATCCTGCCATTGCACCACGGCTGGCGGACGATCCAGGCCAGGGTGTCGAAACCGTCTTCACCCTCGGCGGTGTACTTGGTGAACAGCCCTTCGGAGGCGTAGCGCCCGCGGCAATCCTGGAAAATCGCGACAAACCCCCGCGCGGTAAAACGCGCCGCCATTTGCTCGCGGGAGATGTGCTGGCCGTCGAGCTGTTTTTCCGAGCGCGACGGTTTGCACTTGTCATAGGGCGTCCGCTCGATCACCACCGGAAACGGTCCTGCGCCGTCCGGCAGGTAGATATCGGTGGCCAGGTGGATGCCATCGCGCATGGCGATCATCTGGTTGTGCAGGGTTTGCATAGGTAAAACACTCATCGACTCAATATCCGGTGTGCACGGCAATCGCCAACAGCACCATCGCCAGCACCGCATAGATCAGGAACAGCGGCAGGATATAGCGCGCCCACTGGCCCCAGCCGACGTTGGCGGTGGCCAGCAGCACCAGCAGGCCGCTGGAGGTCGGGGTGATCATGTTGGTCAGGCCGTTGCCCATCAAAAAGGCAAACACGGTGGTTTGCGGGCTGACCCCGGACAACTGGCCCAGCGGCCCGAAGATCGGCATGGTCACCGCGGCCTGGCCGGAGGTGGACGGGATCAGCACATCCAGCCCCAGCTGCGCGAAGAACATGCCGTAGGCCGAGACCACCGGCCCGTGGTCGCCCACCAGGTTGGCCAGGCTGTTGACGATGGTGTCCAAAACCTGGCCCGTGCTGAGGATGATTTCCACGGCGGTCGCCAGGCCGATCAAGACGCCGGCGATCAGGACCTTTTTCATGCCATCGACAAACGCGCTGGCGGCGGTGCTGGCGGCCAGCCCGGCGATCACGGCGAAGGCCACGGTCAGCAGCAGGTAGAACGCCGACAGCTCATGGTATTTCCAGCCCCAGCGGTTGGAGGCATACACCAAAAAACCGATCCCGCCGCCCAGCACCAGCAGGTTCAGCAGGTGGCGAATCGGCAGGGGCTTGCTTTCAAAGGCGATCTGCGCGCTGGCATCAAAGCCGTGCCTGCGAATGCTCCACAACACAAACGCGATGCCCACCAGCAGGAAGGTGCAATAGGCCGCGACGCGCATGCTCAAGCCACTGAAGATTGGCAGGCCGACCATCGGCTGGGCCACGGACAAGGCCACCGGGTTGGAGATGGACGCCAGGTAGCCGATCTTCACCGAGATGGTGACGATGGCCAGGCCAATCAGGTTCGACAGCCCCAGGCGATTGGCCATGGCCACCATCAACGGCACGATCAGGATGAATTCCTTGGCCAACCCCATAAAGGTACTGCCGGCGGAAAACACCAGCATCAGGCTCGGCACCAGCACGTAGATATTGCCGCGCGTCAGGCCCAGCAGGCGCTCCAGCCCGGCGTCGATGACCCCGGCCTTGTTCAGCACGCCGAACATGCCGCCGATGAACAGCACCATGAAAATCAGCGCCGCACGCTTTTCGATGCCCTGGGGAATGGCCATGAAGCCTTCCACCAACGATACCGGGCGGGCCACGGTGTCGCCGGCCTTGCGCGGTTCCAGGGAGAACAGCTGGCTGAGGGCGTCCTGTTTTTCCAGCACCTGATACGAGCCCGGCACCACCAGGCCATTGTGGCGCTGGAACTTGCCGGCGTTCACTGCATAGGTGAACGCCACGGCGAGCAGGACGATGCTCAGCAGAATAATCGCCGGGTTGATTTGCTTGCGTTGCACGGGTTTGTCTGCGGCCGCCTCGGTGGGCGGCGGGGTACGGAGGATCTGCGGTTCGGTCATGCTGGCGGCCCCGGCGCGACCCCGTCTGGGCGGGGTGTGTGCGCTGTTATTGTTGTGGGTAGTGACGCTTGGTTGGGCGGACACTAGGGCAAAGCGCGCAGGCCCACAACGTTATGCGTGGGGCGGGTTGGGGTATGCGTTTTACGCAGTCGGTGTGGGGTTATGGGGTTTTTTCGATGAGATTCAGCCGCTGCTTGAGGTGCTCGGCAAAGGCCGTTACCAACTGCGAGCGTGGTTCATCGGCCCGAAACGCCAGGCCAAATGTATAGGGCAGCGCCGGGCGAAACGGCCGGCTGACAATCGGCAGGTGCATGAAGTGGCTGGCCAGCAAGCCATTGACGATCGACACCCCCAGGCCTTCGGCGACAAAGCTGCAGGCGGCGCCCACCGAGTGCACTTCGACCCGCACCTGGGGTGTCAGGTTGGCGGCGCGGAACATCTGGTTCAGCTCGGTACGCACCGCCCGTTGCCGGCCCAGCATCACCAGGGGCACATCGCGCAGATGCTGCACCTCGATGAACGCGTGGCGGCTCAATGGGTGGTCGGCCGGCATCACGCACACGCCTTCGGTGTGCAGCACCGGCTCGATATCGAAGTCGGGAATCTCGGTGGGCAGGCGCACAAAACCCAGGTCGGCTGCGCGGTCCAGCACGGCGCGCTCGATCATGTCGTAGGAGCCGGTCAGCAACTCGACCACGATGTCTTCATGGTCCTTGAGAAAGTCCGCAACAATACGCGGCAACAATTGCTGGGTCATGCTAGTGGGCACGCCGACCTTGAGCAGGCTCTTGCGCGAGCGGCCGACGCGCATCTCATCCGCCAGGCGCTGGATACGCTGCATGCCGTCCACCAGGCCGGCGACTTCGGTGAGCAATTCCTCGGCCTCTGGCGTGGCCATCAAACGACCCTTTTTGCGCAGGAACAGGGCAAATCCCAGGGCGTCCTCCAACTGGCTCAACAGGCGGCTGACCGCAGACTGCGATAGGCCCATGCGCGTGGCCGCGCCGATGGTCGAGCCGGTGGACATGATCGCCTTGAAGGCTTCGAGTTGCTTGAGGTTCACCGTGGGTTTCCTGTCGAAGGGCGGCTTTGCGCATAGCGTCATGCGCTTCTCGCATAACGTTGTGGGGCGTTCGGCAAGCCGTTAGTGTCCGCCCCAATGTGACCTGGCGTCCAGCCTGGCACACGGCGCAACTGCCCATAAAAATCGACAATACGGCATTGAGGAAACAGGTATGCGTGAGCGTTTCACGAGGGGCGGCGCGGTCACCGCCGGCTTGCTGGCGAGTCTGTCGCCATCGCTGATGGCCCAGGGGTTCTGGGAGGATTCCCAGGGCAAGCTGACCCTGCGCAATTACTATTTCAACGACGGTTATCGCGACGGTGGCGAGGACCGCAAGGAGTGGGCGCAAGGCTTTCTGCTCAACCTGCAGTCAGGCTACACCGCAGGCACCGTAGGCTTTGGCCTGGATGCCCTGGGGCTGTCGGGGATCAAGCTCGATTCCAGCCGCACCCATGCGGGCACCGGCCTGTTGCCGGTCCACGACGATGGGCGCGCCGCCAATGAGTTTTCCAGCCTTGGCGTGACCGCAAAAATGCGCATCGGCGCGGCCGTGGTGAAAACCGGCACCCTGTTGCCCAAGATCCCGGTGCTGGTGCACAACGACGGGCGCCTGCTGCCCCAGACATTTCGCGGCACCCAGATCGAATACAGCGGCATCCGCAACCTGTACCTGCACAGCGGGCACCTGGATCAATTCAAGCAGCGCAACTCCACCGACAGCGTGGATATTTATCCACAGGGCTACAGCGGCAGAAAGGGCAGCGACTTTGATTTTGCCGGCGCCACCTATGCCTTCACGCCTACGCTCAGTGGCACTTGGTACTACGGGGAAATGCGCGAATTCTATCGCCAGCAATTCCTCGGCCTGGTGCATAAACAGCCGCTGGGCCCGGGCAGCCTGACCAGTGACTTGCGCTACTTCATCAGCAATGAAGCTGGCGAGGCACGCAACGGCAAGGTCGACAGCGACATGTTCAGCGGCCTGTTCACCTATCGCCTGGGGCCGCAGGCATTGGGCGTGGGCTACCAGAAAGTCAGCGGCGACACCGCGCTGCCCTATGCCAGCGTGTCGACGGTGTACTCGTTCAGCAACGCCGGGGTCGGCAAGTTTATCCAGGCCGGTGAGCAAACCTGGATGCTGCGCTATGACTATGACTTCGCCGCCGTGCTGCCGGGCCTGAGCTTCATGACCCGTTACTACAAGGGCCAGAACGGCGACTTCAAGGGCCGCGAAGCGCGCGAGTGGGAGTCCGACACCCACCTGCGCTACGTGATCCAGGACAGCACCCTCAAAGGCCTGGGCGTGGAATTGCGCAAGGCCACCTACCGTTCCACCTATGCCAGTGACCGCGATAATTACCGGGTCTACCTGACGTACGACCTGGCGCTCTGGTAGGCCTTACTGTTCGACAAAGTAGTAGGGGCGGCTGCCCACGGTGATTTTCTGGAGGGGGGTGACCGGGGTCGGCAGTTCTTCGATGCGGTCCAGCAGCGCCACGTTGCCCGGCTTGGCATCGAGATAGGCGCGCAGTTGCGCTGGCGATTGCAGGATCGGCAGGTTGCGCATGGTGTAGAACACCGTGGCGCCGGCCACGCGCTCATTGGGTTGGTAGAGCACCACCGTGTGGCCTTGGGCTTGCAGTGCCTGGACCTGGTTGGTCAGGGGCACGAAGGATTCACGGCGGTCGGCCTTGGGGGCATACCAGATCGCGGCGCCCAGGTAGCAGGCGATCACCAGGGTAAACACGCCGGCAATCAGGCGGCGGCGCAGGCGTTCGCTCAGGCGCCCGAGCAGGACGGCTCCATACTCGGTGGCCAGGACGGCCGCCGCCGGTGTCAGCGACATCAGGTAGACCGTGCGCTTGCTCGACGCGAAGGTCAGCAGGGTAAATTGCGCCACCAGCCACAGGCTGAAAAACAGCAGGTAACGATTGCTCGCCAGGCGTTTGCGAAAGTGCCACAGGCCCAGGTACACCAGGATATTCCACGGCAAAAAGGCTTCGGGCAATTTGGCGAGGTAGTAGTAGATCGGCTCGTAATGCCCGGCTTCGACGAAGGAGCCGCTGAAGCGTCCGACACTGTTGGTCCACAACACCTCACCGACCGCCTGCATCCCACCGCGCTGATACAAAAAAACCAGCCAGATACATAAAGGCACCAACGCCACTAAAGTGAACACGCCCGGGCGCAGCCATTGGCCAGGCCGCACACGCTTGTCCAACAGGCTGGTGCCGGCCAGGTAGGCAAAAATCACAATGCCCGGCATCGCCAGGCCCAGCACGCCTTTGCTCAAGGTGGCGATCGCCATCCCGGCGCTAAACAACAGCCAACTGCCCATGTTGGAGGTGTGTTGCGCCTCGGGCCGGGTGGCCTGGTAGAACGCCAGCAGCGCCAGGGTCACGCCGAGGCTGAGCAACGCATCCTCGCCCACGCCGCGCACATTGCTCCAGTAACTGGCCATGGTCGCCAGCATTAACGCCGCGCAAAACGCCAGGGGCTTGGGCCGCCCGAACCGGCGCAGCATGGCGTACAGCAACATCACACTGAACAACCCGGCAAACGCCGAGGCCAGGCGTACCGCGCCGGTGCTGGCTCCAAACAGGCGAATCGCCCCGGCATCCAGCCACAGGCTCAGGGGTGGTTTTTCCAGGAACGGCTCACCGAACAGGCGCGGCACCACCCAGTCATTATCCAGGTGCATGGCCATGGCAATCCCGGCCACCCGGGCTTCGGTGGAGCCTTGCAACTCATGATTACCCAGGGCCACGAAGAACAGCAGACCGGCAAGCAGCAGCAACAGCGGGGCAGGGCGTGTCATGGGGTGGGTTACCGGATGCTAGAGGGGGGTAGCGTTGGAGTATACGAAGGCAATCCTTAACGAATTGTGAACGTAGCGCCCGTTGTAGATTGGCCTGCCAGGTGGTCTGGAAGTGGTCGGTTCGCCGCCGCCTTGGAAACCTACCATTGCCGGGTCCCGATCCATCCCGGACCGGGCTTCCCGATAGGAGAACGCGATGAGTAACGATCCACAGGCAATCGTGGTGAGAGCTGTGCAACCCGAAGACTATGAGCAATGGCTGCAACTGTGGCTGGCCTACCAGGACTTTTATCAAGTCACTTTGGATGAGACCACCACCCGCACCGCCTTCAGTCGCTTGCTCGATGCCGATGAAACCATGGCCTGCGCCGTGGCGGTACAGGGCGATGAGTTGGTAGGGCTGGTGCATGCGCTGTTGCATCGTTCGACCTGGGCGGTCGCTGATTTCTGCTACCTCGAAGACCTGTACGTGGCCCCCACCGTGCGCGGCGGCGGCACCGGCAAGCTGTTGATCGAATGGGTCCAGCGCTATGCGCAACACCACGGCTGCGCCCGGTTGTACTGGCATACCCAGCAGACCAATAAGCGCGCGCAGAAACTCTACAACTGGATCGCCGAGGACTCGGGCTGCATCGAATATCGCATGGCCCTGTAGCGCCCGCCCACAACGCTCGCCGATATTGGTCGTGGACATATCGGCGACATCGCACAAAGATGCATGGTTTTTACCCTCTTGGCCAAGTCAATGACCCACAACCTTGAACTGGACACGCTGAAGATCCGTCTGGCAGACCCCAAGCTGGCGACCCTGGATTTGCGGGTCCGGGTGCAGCGCGTGCTGCGCCAGTTGATCCTCGAGGGCATCCTCGCGCCCGGCAGCCGCTTGCCCGCCACGCGCACGCTGGGCAAGTCACTGGGCATCTCCCGGGATACCGTGGAAATGGCCTACGTCCAACTGCAACTGGACGGTTACCTGTGTCGGCGCGAAGGCTCGGGCAGTTTTGTCTCCGAGAAAATCGGGCCGAGCCTGCTGGGCGCGCGCAAGCGCCGGCCGGTGGTGGCGAACCAGGCCTCGGCGCTGAGTGCCAGGGGCGCGCAGATCCTCGCCAGCGGCGGCGTTACCGACCAGCAGGTGGTCAAGGCATTTGCCACGGGGTTGCCGGAAACGCGCACCTTTCCCGTGGGCATCTGGGAGCGCCTGCACCGCCAGGCCTTGAAGGATTACCGCCCGAACCTGCTGTTGCACGGCGACCCGCAAGGCGCAGAACCCCTGCGCCAGGCTATCGCCGACTACCTGAACCTGGAACGCGGTGCGCGGGTCACGCCGGATCAGGTGCTGGTGCTGTCCAGTACACGCCAGGCCCTGTATTTGTGCGCGCAGGTGCTGGTGGATGAAGGCCAGCCGATCCTGATGGAAGACCCGGGTTACTTCGGCGCCCGCAAGGCGTTTGAAATGGCCCAGCTCAAGGTGGTGCCGGTGGCGGTGGACGCCAAGGGCCTGTGTATCGACGCCTTGCGCGCCGACCGCAGCGGCGCCAACGCCGTGTATGTCACGCCGTCCCATCAATACCCCAGCGGCGCGACCCTGGCGCTGGAGCGCCGCCTGGACCTGATCGCCTGGGCCGCGCAGCGCCAAGGCTGGATCATCGAGGACGACTACGACAGCCAGTTTCACTACGAAGGCCTGCCGACCGCCTGTGTGCAGGGCCTGGACAACTACCAGCGCACGTTGTACCTCGGCACCTTCAGCAAATCCCTGTACCCCGGCTTGCGCATGGGCTTTATGGTGCTGCCCCGGGAGTTGGTCAAGCCCATGACTTACGCCCGCAGCATCCTCGACGGCCACACCCCGCAAATCACCCAGTTGACCCTGGCGCGCTTTATGAGCGATGGGCATTTCGGCAGCCATCTACGCGCCATGCGCAAAATCTACGGCGAGCGACGTGACGTCATGGCCGAGGCGGTCGGGCGCCACTTGAGCCATGTGGTCACCGCCAGCTTGCCGCCCGGGGGCTTGCAGTTGCCTTGTGTGCTGCATGAGGGATGGTCGGAGCTGGAGACGATTCGCCAGGCGGCGCGGGTCGGTATCCAACTGCCAGGTCTCACGCGGCTCTATGCCCAACCACCGGCAAGGGGCGGTTGGCTGCTGGGGTTCTCGGCACTGACACCCAGTGAAATCGACAGCGCCAGCCGACAGTTGGCCAAGGCCCTCAAGGGTGGTCTGGTGCAAGGTGGGGAAGTGGACTGAAAGGACGGTCCGGTGCTTGTTAGCCTTTGCGGCCTCAACCAAAGGAATGCGCCATGAACCGACCCGCCCCACGTCTTCGCCTCGCCGACTACCTGTCCCCCAGCATCAGCGCGCTGATTTCCGTCATCGTCAATTACGCCGGGACCTTTGTCCTGGTGTTCCAGGCCGCACACCTGGCCCAACTGAGCGCGGCGCAAACCGCGTCCTGGGTCTGGTCGGTGAGTATCGGCGTGGGCGTGACCGGCGCGTGGTTGAGCTACCGCCACCGCGAGCCGATCATCACGGCGTGGTCGACGCCGGGGGTGGCCTTTCTGGCGACGGTCATGCCGTTTACACCGTATGCCGAAGTGATCGGCGCCTATGTGATGTGCGCCATCGGTTTTATCGTGCTGGGCCTGAGCGGTGCGTTTGAGCGCTTGGTGCGGCTGATCCCCGGTGGCATTGCGGCGGGTTTGCTGGCGGGGATTCTCCTGCAATTTGGCGTGGCGGCGTTTGGTGGGGCCAGCGCGGACCCTCTGCTGGTGATTGCCCTGGTGGTGTCCTACGCGGTGCTGCGCCGTTTCACTTCACGTTATGCAATGGTCGGGATTCTGTTGATTGGCCTGGGCTTGCTGCTCGCCCAACAGCGGCTGGACCTGCACAGCTTGGAGCTGCAACTGGCGGCACCGGTATTTGAAATGCCGCACTTTTCCATCGCGGCGTTTTTTGGCATCGCCTTGCCGCTGTTCGTGATCACCCTGACCGGGCAATACATCCCCGGCATGCTGGTGCTGCGCAACGACGGGTTCAAGACCAGCGCGAACCCGATCATCACCGTCACCGGCCTGGGTTCTCTGCTGATGGCGCCGTTCGGGGCCCATGCGTTCAATATCGCGGCGATCACAGCGGCGATCTGCACCGGGCGCGATACCCATCAGGATCCGTCCAAACGCTATATCGCCGGGTTGGTGTGTGGGGCGCTGTATATCCTGGTCGGGGTATTTGGCGTGACGCTGGCGACCTTGTTCATGGTCCTGCCCCGCGCGTTTATCACCACCCTGGCGGGCCTGGCGCTGCTCGGGGCCATCGGTTCAAGCCTAGCCAATGCCATGGCCGATACACGTACCCGGGAAACCGCGCTGATCACCTTTTTGGCGACGGCGGCCAATGTCACGTTGCTGGGCATTGGCGGCGCGTTCTGGGGGCTGGTGGCGGGGTTGTTGGTGCATGGGGTGATTCACGGTGGGCGCGGGGTTCAGACGCGCGCGGCGGGCTAAAGGAGTTCGGCGCGTTTCACCGCGATACCCAACGGGCCGCTGAGCTTTTCGACCCTGACCTTGCCACCCGCCCGAAGCGCATCCGGGTGGCAGATTCTTATACGTTTTTCGAGTTCTCGATCGTAGACCTTTAACCCGCTACAGCCCTTGCCGGCGGAGGTGTATTCGTAGCTGGCGATGTAGTCGCCCGGCCTTGTGCTTGAAAAAAACACAAGCAATGACAACACGAAAAATTCGGCCACGGCGATAACGGCGAGCAGCGAGATCGCCTCTTGCAACGAGTCCATTATTGTAAATCTGAGGCGCGGACTCCTGCGCCGCACCCCCAGCACAAATGCCACGGCAGCCAATAGGGGCGATGTCACCAGGCAGATCATCACGCTCAACGTATTGAAGTACACGATGCGGTCGAGCCAGAACACCCATAACCCGATGGTTGCCACGAAAAGTAGTACGCCCAGGCCGACGAGCAGGTGTGTAGAGGTCAGCGGTCTTCTCAATTCAAATGGCTTCCATGCAGTGAAGCAAAGGGGTAAACGCGACAGGCACTGTGTTTGGGTCGGATAAAACAGCAGGGAGTATAAACTTCTACTTGTCTCTAATGAGAAGTATTATCATACGCGCCTCCCGTCAGCTGCCAGTCCGGAAATCACCTCGATGGCCTCATCCTCTTCCTCCCACCGTGCTGTGGGTGAACTCTACGCCCAGCATCACGGCTGGGTGGTGCAGTTGCTGCGGCGCAAGCTGGGTGGGCAGGAGCAGGCACTGGACCTGGCTCAGGATACCTTCGTGCGCATCCTCAGCAGTGGGCCCTTGCCGCTGTTGCGTGAGCCGCGGGCTTATCTCACCACGGTCGCCAGCCGTCTGTGCGGCCAGTATTTTCGCCGCCAGGCCCTGGAGCGTGCGTACGAACAATCCCTGTTGATCCTCGAGCCGGAACACGCGCCGTCGCCGGAGACCCGCTTGTTGGTACTTGAAGCACTGGATGCGGTCGGGCAGGTGCTGGACGGGTTGGGGAGCAAGGTGCGGGAGATTTTCCTGCTGTCGCAGTTGGACGGCCTGACTTATCCACAGATCGCCGAGCAACTGGGCCTGACCGTGAATGTTGTGCAAAAGGCCATGCTCAAGGCCTATCGGCATTGTTACCTGGCGGTGTACCAGGCATGACGATGTTCCAGCCAACCGACGATCAATTGTTGGATGAATACGTGCTGGACCAGGCGCTGATGTGGATGGTCACCCTGCAATCGGGCGTCAGCGGCGCCGCCGAGCAACGCGCGTGTGCAGCCTGGCGCAATGCAAATCCCCAGCATGAACTGGCCTGGCAGCGCTTGACCGGCTTGAGCCGCGACCTGCGCAGCAGCACCGTTGCCCTGCCGGCGCCCGCCGCCCGCCAGTTGTTGCGGGCGCGCAGCCTGACCTCGCGGCGCACGCTGCTCAAGGGTTTCGCCGGCCTGGGGATTGCGGCGGCCATGGGCCTGGGTGTGCGCGAGCGCGTGGTGTTGCCGCAGTTGTTCAGTGACTACCGCACCACCACCGGCGAGCGGCGGCCCTTGCAGTTGGCCGGCGCTGGCGCGGTGCAACTGGACACCCAGACGGCGGTGGATGTGCGCGGCCCGCAATTGGCCCTGAACCAGGGGCGCTTGCTATTGGCGACGGCGGCGGACACCTTCGTCGGCGTCAAGACCGCCCATGGCTGGGTGCGGCCGGTGGCGCTGTCGCGGCTGATCATCAGCCAGGATCTGCCAGGCCAGCGCGGGACCCTGGTGCAAGTGCTCGCAGGCCATGTCTGGATCGAACCGCAGCAAGGTGGCCGGGTGTCGATCGGCGCCGGCCAGCAGTTGGCCTTCGACAGCCGCCAAAGCGGCCCGGCACAACCCCTTGCGCCCGCCGCCGATGCCTGGAGCCGTGGCTTGCTGATTGCCGAGCGCATGCCGCTGGCCCAGGTGGTCGATCAGCTCAACCGTTACCGGCGCGGGGTGTTGCGCTGTGACCCGGCGGTTGCCGGTCTGCAAGTTTCGGGTTCGTTCTCCCTCGACCGCCCGGATGCCAGCCTCGACCTGCTGGCCAAGGTGCTGCCGGTGCGCGTGCAGCGGGTCTTCGGCTACCTGGCGACGGTGGTGGCGGCCTAGGTAAAAAAATTTCCATGGGGCCGGCAGTATTTGCCATCTCGTGCATCAAGACAGGGAAGACGCTGAATAAGAGCGCCCCCAACCTTTCACCACAGGACAGTCTTTATGCACAGCCGCGTCACTCCGCTTGCCAGCGCCCTGCGCGCCATAATCGTTGGTTTAACCGTGGCCACGGCCAGCCACGGCGCCATGGCCGCCACTGCGCAACCGGCTACCGAACAGGCCCCGCGCCAGTCCTACGACATTGCTGCCGGCAGCCTGGACCGCGTGCTGGGTGCTTTCGGCAATCAGGCGGGTGTGATGATCGCCATCGATTCGGCGCTGGCCAAGGGTGTGCACAGCCAGGGCTTGCACGGCAGTTTTGCCCTGGCCGAGGGGCTTGAGCACCTGCTGGCACCGCTGGGCCTGCAGGCCGAGTATGAGCAGGGCAGCTATCGTGTGGTGGCGCGGGCCGTCGCAGACGGGCAAGTGCAATTGCAGGCCACGCAGATCAGCGCCAACCAGTTGGGCTCGATCACCGAAGGCACTGGCTCCTACACCCCGGGCACGATTGCCACCGCCACGCGGATGGTGCTCACCCCACGGGAAACGCCGCAATCGATCTCGGTGGTCACGCGCCAGGTGATGGATGACTTCGGCCTCAATGCCATCGACGACGTGATGCGCCACACGCCCGGCATCACCGTGTCGACCTACGACACCGAGCGCACCAACTACTATTCCCGTGGTTTTTCCATCGTCAACTTCCAGTACGACGGCATCCCCACCCTGCGCGACGCCCAGTACTCGGCGGGGCAGACCCTGACCGACATGGCCCTGTATGACCGGGTCGAAGTGCTCAAGGGCGCCACCGGCCTGCTCACCGGCGCGGGCGGCCCGGGCGGTACCATCAACCTGATTCGCAAGAAGCCGACCTCGGAGTTCAAGAGCAGCATCGAACTGGGCGCCGGCTCCTGGGACAACTACCGCTCGCAGATCGACGTCAGCGGCCCGTTGACCGAAACCGGCAACGTGCGCGGCCGGGCGGTGGCGGCGTACCAGGATAAAAAATCGTTCCTCGACCACTATTCGCGCAAAACCGGAGTTTACTACGGCATCCTTGAATTCGACCTTGATCCCGACACCCTGCTGACCCTGGGCGCCGACTATCAGGACAGCGACCCGAAAGGCTCCAGCTGGACCGGTACGCGGACCATCTTCGACCCGGCCGGCAACAAACTGGACCTGCCGCGCTCGTTCAACAACGGGCCGAAGTGGAGCAGTTGGGAGCAGTACACCCGCACCCTGTTCGCCACCCTGGAACACACCCTCGATAATGGCTGGGTGACCAAGGGCCAGTACAACCATCAGATCAACGGCTACAACGCGCCCCTGGGCTACATCTCCCAGGACTCCCTGACCGCCAGCTCGATCTTTGCGCGTAAATACACCGGCGAGACCACCAGTGACAGCGTCGATGTGTACACGTCCGGGCCGTTTGAGTTGTTTGGTCGTGAGCATCAACTGGTGGTGGGCCAGTCGTTGTCCATCTCCAAATGGAAGGGCAAGGACTACGGCAGCGCGACCTATTTCGACAACTCCTACGACTTCTACAAGTGGCACGGCGAAGCCATCGAGCCGCTGTGGAACCAACCGACCAGGATCAGCGACGAAACCACGCGCCAGACCGGCAGCTACATCACCGGGCGCTTCAGCCTGATGGAGGACCTGCACTTGCTGCTGGGCACGCGCATCGCCAACTACCAGGTCACGGGCACCAGCGACACCCGGGAAAGCGGCAAGGTCGTGCCCTATGCCGGCCTGACCTACGACCTCAACGACAACTTCACGGCCTACGCCAGCTACACCGAAATCTTCCAGCCACAAACCCAGTATCGCGACCGTACGCGCACCATGCTTGATCCCAACGAAGGCAAGAACTACGAACTGGGCCTCAAGAGTGAGTTCTTCGACGGGCGCCTGAACGCCAGCCTGGCTTACTTCGAGGTCCACGAAAAAAACCGCCCGGTTGCTGATACGGCCTACAACTCCCAGCCGGGCGTGGACTACTCCTACATCGGCACTAAAACCGAGACCAAGGGCTACGAAGCGGAAATCTCCGGTGAACTGAGCCCCGGCTGGCAGCTACAGGCCGGCTACACCCACAAGATCGCCCGCGATGCCGACAAGAAAAAGGTCGCCACCTGGGAGCCGGAAGATCAACTGAGTTTCTACACCAGCTACAAACTCCAGGGCCGCCTGGACAAACTCACCCTGGGCGGTGGCGCGCGTTGGCAGGCTGCCGGTTGGCAAAACGTCAACAACCCCGGCACGCGCCAGAGCGAAAAATTCACCCAGGACCCGTACTGGCTGGTGGACCTGATGGCCCGTTATCAACTGACGGAAAACCTGTCGGCCACGCTCAACGTCAACAACCTGTTCGACAAGGCGTACTACACCAACATCGGCTTCTATGACTCGGCGTATTACGGCGACCCGCGCAATGTGATGGTGACTACGCGCTGGGATTTCTAGGCCGCAAACGTCCCTGAAAACACCCATTCAACCGGCCCGGTAAGCAGCACCGGGCCGGTGCCATGCCATTGCACCGTGACGCTGCCCCCATCACATTCAACCTCAACGCAATCGTCCAGCAGCCCCCGACGTATCCCATTGATCGCCGCACCACACGAGCACGAGCCAGACCCCAACGGCACGCCACCACCGCGCTCCCAAATGCGCAGCCGGATATGCCGGCGGTTGATGACTTTGACGAAATGCACATTCGTGCGCGCGGGAAACAGCGGGTTGGTTTCAATCAACGAGCCGACGGCCGCGATGTCAATGTTCGCCAGATCATCGACAAAATAGGTGCAGTGCGGATTACCCATGCTGCATGCGGTGGGCTCTCCGGCCAGTGGCAGCCGTAGGCTATCCATGGCCGTGGCCAAGGGGATCTGCGCCCAGCCGAGCAGCGGTTCGCCCATGCTCACGGTAATCGCGCCGCTGCTGGTTTGTTCGCAGGTAAGCAGGCCACGGTTGGTTCGCAGTATCACCGAGGTGCTGTTGGATTCGCGCATCAAGCGCTCGGCAACCCCTCGCGTGGCGCTGCCACAGGTATCCAGCGCAGAACCATCGGCATTCCAGAACTCCACCCGCGCCTGTGCATCGTCGCAATCGAGCATCACCGCCAGTTGGTTGAAGCCAACCCCACGGTGGCGATCCCCCATGCGCTTGGCCAGGGCGCTGGTGATAGGGTTGGTGGCGTTGCGTGCGTCGACAACGACAAAATCATCGCCATTGGCGTGCATCTTGTGAAAGGTCAGCGGCATGGTGAAGTCCTGAGGTCAGCGTGATTTGCGCGCGGGTAGAGGCGTCAATTGTCCGCTTGCTCGACCAGCCAGTCGATCAGCGCCTTGAGCCGTCTGGGCAGGGTTTCGTGGGCGGGGTGGACCAGGTAGTAACCGTAATTGACCGCCTCGCTGAACCCGCCGAACGGCAGTACCAACTCGCCATCCTGCACGCGCTTGCGTACCAGTTGCTCACGGCCAATGGCGACGCCCGCGTGGTTGATTGCCGCGAGGGTGCTCAAGTCGGAGCGGTCAAAGGTCATGAAGCGGTTTGGCAGCTCGCTGTGGTCGCCCACCGCATCCAGCCATAAACGCCATTCTGCATCGAATGCAATGTTGTCCCACGCCGCCACATCGTGCAGCACCGTGCACTGTGCCAGGCGTTCCGGGTGCCCGATCAAGCCATGGGCCTGGGCATATTGAGGGCTGCATACCGGGGCCATCCGCTCGGGCATCAGGCGGATACTTTCCAGGCCCGGATGCTCGCCATTGGAGTAGCACAGAACCAGGTCGATACGGCGGGTGCGATAGTCGATCGGTTCGTTGCCGACCCGCACATCCAGTTGAATCCCGGGGTAGCGGGCGGTGAAATCGGCCAGCCTGGGCACCAGCCAGCATTGCGCGACGGAAGGCCTGGCGTAGAAGCACAGCTGGCCTTCGATCTGCGTATCGGAACGCTCCTGCACAGCCTCGGACAGGGTGTCCATGGTGTGCTGCATGACCTTGAAAATGCGCTCGCCGTCATCGGTCAGGTCGACCTTGCGCGGCAAGCGATGGAACAGCTTGAGCGACAGTTCCTCTTCCAGGCGCGCTATGCGATGGCTGACCGCACTGGCGGTCAGGCACAGCTCGTCAGCGGCGCGGGCGAAGCTGAGGTGGCGGGCGGCGACCAGGAACGTATGCAGGTTGGACAGGTGGGCGCCGTTGAGCTTGGGCGCTTTGCTCAGGCCAGGTGCTGCCATGTGGGTATCCCTCTTCGCGTCAACCGCCGGCGATCAGCGATGGGTGGTCGTTTGCAGAGCGCGCCCCTTATCCAGGTAGGTGGCGAACTCTTCAGCGGGGACCATGCTGCCGCCGGTTCCCCAGATCAAGTGCGTGGCGTTGGCCAACTGCGTGGCCCCGACGCCAATGCGTTGCAAATACTGCGCGTCCTTGAGCACCCGCACAATGCCTGGCGCGCCGGCCAGGGCCGAAGGTTCGAGTTTTACCCTTTCAAGCTCATGGGCGAGGAACATCAGGCGGTAGAGTTCTTCGTCGGTGACGGTGTAGTAGCCATCGATCAGGCGCTGCATCGCCTTGCCGACGAAGCCAGAGGGACGGCCCACTGCCAGGCCGTCAGCCGCAGTGAGGTTATCGATACCGAAGTCCTGCACGCTCACCTGGTCATGCAGCCCGGTATACACACCGAGCAGCATGCAGGGGGAGTGGGTCGGTTCGGCAAACACGCAGTGCACCGCATCGCCAAACGCCAGCTTCAAGCCAAACGCCACGCCACCAGGGCCGCCGCCAACTCCGCAGGGCAAGTACACGAACAGCGGATGCTCGGTGTCCACCCGCACCCCGGCCACTTCAAACTGCCGGGCCAGGCGCTCGGCGGCCACGGCATAGCCGAGGAACAGGTGGGGCGAGTTTTCATCGTCGATGAAATAGCAGGCCGGATCGTTTTGCGCCTGCTGGCGGCCGTTTTCCACGGCAACGCTGTAGTCGGATGCGTACTCCACCACCGTCACGCCGTTGGCGCGCAGTTTGTCCTTCTTCCATTGGCGCGCATCCGATGACATATGCACCGTCGCCTGGAACCCCAGCGTGGCGCTGATGATACCGATGGACAGGCCCAGGTTGCCGGTGGAGCCCACGGCGATTTTGTACTGGTTGAAGAACGCCCGTGCGTGCTCGCCGGCCAAGGCCGCGTAATTATCGTCGAGGCTGATCAGGCCTGCCTGCAGGGCCAGGTCTTCAGCGTGCTTGAGCACTTCATGGATACCGCCACGGGCCTTGATCGAGCCGGAGATCGGCAAGTCGCAGTCTTTTTTCAGCCACAGCGCGCCGCTGTCGGGGAGGGCAGCCTCGCTCAACAGCGCGTGCTGCATGGCCTTCAGCGGTTGGATCGCCGATTCGATGATACCGCCCGCCGCCGCCGTCTGCGGGAACACCTTGGCGAGATAGGGCGCGAAGCGAAGCAGGCGCGCGCTGGCGTCTTTTACATCGTCCAGGCTCAGGCCGACATCCCCGAGGGCCACAGCGGCCGGGGCGATCGCGGGGTTGAACCAACTGACCTGCTCAAGTGCGACCAGCGCCTTGATGACCGGGTGGCTTTCATACCAGGCGTCGAGCGTTTTACCTTGAATCATGGGCACTGCCTTTGAAGTGGGGGTCATCATACAAACCGGGAAAGGATGAGGGTAAAGATCAGGGCCGCCACCGAAGCGAGCACGGTGGCGCCGGTGAATTTCTTGAGGGCTTCGGAGAGGGAAATCCCCAGGTACTCTTTTACGACCCAGAACGCTGAGTCCGTCACGTGGGTCCAGCCGATGGCACCGGCACCGATGGCGATCACCAGGATCTCGGGGCTGTATTGCGGGTTCTGTCCGAGGATCGGCAGGACCATGCCGGCGGTGCTGATCATGGCCACGGTGGCCGAGCCGACGGCGAAGTGCATCAGCCCGGCGATCAGCCACGCGAGGAGGATCGGGTTGATGTTGGACTGCCCCAGTACGTCCGCCAGGACCTTGCCGATACCGCTGCCGACCAGCATGTCGTTGAACGCGCCACCTGCACCGATCACCAGCAAAATGCCGGCCAGCGGCGGGAAGCAGCGGTGGGTCAGCTCAAGCAGATCGCCCATGCCCAGCCCACGGCGCAGGCCCAGGGACCAGTAGGCAAAGCAAATCGACAGCGCCAGGGCAATCAGCGGGTTGCCCATGAAGGACACCCATTCAAACGCCATCGTGCCTTTGCTCAGTAAAGGTGTTACCAGGGTTTTGCCGACCATCAACGCCAAGGGCAGCAGCACCGTGATCATCGCCATGGCGAAACTGGGGGCCTGGCTGTCATCGATGCTCCCCTCGCCACGCTCAGCCAGAAACTGAGCCTGACCGGCCGGGGCCTGCCGCGCGCAGGTCAGCTTGACCCAGATCGGCCCGGCGATCACCGCCGTGGGCAACCCGACGATCAGCCCGTACAGAATCACCTTGCCGATATCGGCATTGAGCATGCCGGTAATGGCCGTGGCGGCAGGGTGCGGCGGCAGGATGCAGTGCACCACCATCAGCGAGGTCGCCAGCGGCACGCCCAGGTACAACAGGTTGATCCGGGTCTGCCGGGCAACCACATAAATCAGCGGGATCAGCAGCACAAATCCCACCTCGAAGAACACCGGAATCCCGGCAATAAAGCCCACCAGCATCATCGCCCACGCGGCGTTCTGCTCACCCAGCAGGCGCAGCAGCGTGGTCGCAATGCGCTTGGCGCCGCCAGACTCCTCCAGCAACTTGCCGAGGATGCTGCCCAAGCCAATGATCCCGGCAAGAAACCCGAGCGTGCTGCCCATGCCCTTCTCAAATGCCGAGACAATCGCGGTGGGAGTCATGCCCGTGCCGATCCCCACCAGCAGACTGGCGGCGATCAGGGCCAGGAACGGATGGACACGGCATTTACCGATCAGCACGACAATCAACAGGATCGACGCGCCAAGGATCAATAGAGAAAAGGTCGGGGACATGGGTGGGTCTGCTCCATCGCAGTTATTGTTAGTTGTTTGCGATGGATTAGATTTCAGGCCTATGGCGGGGACAAACGATGATTCGTCAGGCGCTAGCTGAGGCCTGTTCACTTATGGTCAGGGGCGCTGTACGTTCTCAGAAGTCCCAGCGCGTCGACAGCATGAGGTTGCGCGGGTCGCCGTAGTAAACCGAGTTGTAGAAGCCAATGTTGGTGTAGTACTTCTTGTCGAAGACGTTGTTGATGTTGAGGGCGGCCGAGACGTTGTCGGTAATTTGATAGCGGGCCATCGCGTCGACTACCCAGAGTGGAGACTGGGAGAAGTTATCCTGGGTGCCCGTCGTGTAGTTGTTCGTCAGCAGCTTCCAACCCGTACCCTGCCAGCGCACGCCGCTGCCCACGGTGAGTTTGTCCAGCGGGCCGGTCAGCTTGTAGGTGGTGTAGATATTGACCTGGTCTTCCGGTTCCCAGGTGGACAGCTTCGCCCCCTGCTTGTCGCGCATGATCTTGTGGGTGTAGCCTGCCTGTAATTGCCAGCCGGGTGCCAGCTCCCCGGAAATTTCCGCTTCGTAGCCCTTGGTCTTGGATTCAACCCCCTTGTAGGCACCATCAAGCCCGGGGATGCTTCCGTTTACGTAGCTGTCGTCGGTGACTGCGCGATTGTCTTCGTGAACCTCAAAGTACGCGAGGCTGGAGTTCAGGCGGCCATCAAAGAACTCACCCTTGAGCCCGATTTCGTAGTTTTTACCTTCGTCCGGCTCCACCGGCTTGTCATTGATATCGCGGTATTCGCGCTGCGGCAGGTAGATATCGGTGTAGCTGGCGTATGCCGAGAAGTTTTCGTTGAGGTCGTAGGTGATGCCGGCGTAAGGCATGACCTTGCCGGTGTCCTTGACCTGGCTGGTGCCGGTCACTTCAAAGTTATTGACCCGGGTGCCGAGCATCAGGTGCAGGTCATCCGTCACGCTGAAGCGGGCGGTCATGTAGCCGGCGCTCTGGCGGGTGGTCTCGTCGTTGTAGCTGGTTTCCGGGCCCCGGCCTGGCTTAGTGGCATCGCCGTCCCAGTTGAAGTAGTCGTGGCTATTGCCATCGGTGTAGATGGCGCTGGTGTAGTTGCGGCCGATCCAGCGCGAGCGCGATACCGACGTACCGACCACCAGCTCATGTTCGCGGCCGAATAGGCTGAACGGGCCGGTGGCGTACAGGTCGCCGGTGTCGCTGGTGGTTTCACCGTCGTAGGCACGGGTCAGCAGCATGGCTTTGCCGGTGGTTGCGTTCGGGTTCAGCAGGGCAGAAAGCGGCGCGTCGTAGCCGTTGATCTGGTGGTTGTACTGGGCTTTGCCCACCCAGCCATTGTCGAAGGTATGTTCCAGCGTCGCGAAGCCGGTGCGTGTGTACTGTGCCCACTTGCTGTACTTGGCCCCGTTGTTGAAGCCGCGCGGTGTGCTGATGCGATTGCCCGCCGAGTCATACAGCGAGGCCGAGCCCGACCAGCTGGAGCCCTGGGGATCGCTGTCCTGGTAGTCGGCGCCGACCGTCAGCAGGGTGTCGGGTGCCAGGTCGAACTCCAGGATGCCGTAGTACACGGCGGTCTGGCGCTGGTAGTGGTCGAGGAATGAGTGTTTATCCTGATAGGCCGCCACGGCCCGCCCACGGACGTTGCCGGACTCGGTCAGCGGGCCGCTGACATCCACTTCGGAGCGATAGTTGTCCCAGGAACCCGCGCCCAGGTCGATGTAGCCCTTGAATTCGGAGGTTGGCTTCTTGCGCACCATGTTGATGGTGCCGCCTGGGCCGCCGGCGCCGGTGAGTAGGCCGGTGGCCCCCTTGAGGACTTCGACACGGTCGTAGATCACGGTGTCTGTGAGGGTGTGGCCGGAAGAATATTGCGCATCTTGCAGGATCGGAATGCCGTCGTACTGGAAGTTGCGAATGGCAAACCCGCGCGAGTAATACGAGGTACGTTCACTGTCATAAGCTGCCACGGTGATGCCAGGGGTATGGCGCATCACGTCGTCGATTGACTTGAGGCTGAAGTCGTCCATGGCCTGGCGGGTCACCACGGAGATCGACTGCGGTGTCTCCCGTGGCGTCAGTACCAATTTGGTGGCGGTAGCGATGGTGCCCGGCGTGTAGGAGCCGGAGCCCTCGGTAACGGTGCCCAGTTGGTTGCTGATCACATTGGTGGTGCCAAGCTCCAGCGGGCCCGACGCTTGGGGGCGAGGTTTGAGCAGCACTGCGTTTGCGCCGTTCTGTTCAAAGTCCAGCCGCGTGCCCTTCAGCAGTTGAGCCAACGCCTGTTGGGCGGTCATCTGGCCACTGACGCCCGAGGATTCGACGCCCAGGGCCATGTCCGAGGAATACGCAATTTGCAGCCCGCTCTGCACACTCAACTGATCGAGTGCGTTGACCAGCGACTGCCGTGCAATGGCGAAGCTATGGGTGGTTGGCACCTCGCGGCTGGCCGCTGTGTCGGCGCGCTCGACGGCAACAGCGTGACTGCAGGCCAGGCAAATGGCGAGCGCAAGTATGCTCCGGGCGTGAGTCGAAGTGAGTGCTGGGAAAGGCATGCGGGCTCCGTCATGAATAAGAATTATTTGCAAAAGCAAAATCCTTGACGGGTTGAAGCCCCAAAAACCGTAAAACTTTTTTCGTGCAGGATCGGCCACTGCTTTTAGCGGATGACCAACGACCCGCCCGGCAGACGATAAAGCTGGGTGGCCGTCACTTTGCTCAGTGCTTGCACGATCGCCATCGGATCATCCAGTTGGTAGTTGCCGCTGACACGCTCACCCGCGGCGGCGGCGTTCAGGACAAAGATCGGCGCCGGGTAGTAGCGCTGCACTTCGTCAAGGACTTGCGCCAGGGGGGTGTCCTGGAAGGACAGGCGGCCATTGATCCAGGCCATCTTCCGTTCAGCGCCTTCCAGGGATAAGGGTTGCAAATGACCGTCATGGAGTTGCTGCCAGTTACCGACTTGCAACAGGCTCTGTTTGCCCTCGCGATTGGCAAAACGCACCAGGCCCTGGCGCACGGCGACGACAACGTCGTTGCCGCGCTTGCTGACACTGAACTGAGTGCCGACCACGGTAATGGTGGCGTCCGTCGTCTCGATACTCAGCGGACGCTTGGCATCGTGAGCGGCATCGACATAGAGCTCGCCGCGCAGGAGGCGGATGCGGCGTTGAGCCGCGTCGAACTCGGTGCTGATCGCACTGTGGCTGCCCAGCACAATGTGCGAGCCGTCTTCCAGGTCAAAGGGTTTGACCTGGGCGATATCGGTCATGTGATCGGCTTGCAGGCGCATGGGCACATCGGCCATCCAGCTGGCGCCGAGGGCGATCAGCAACACGGCCGCACTGGCAAAGAGTCGAGTCTTGCTGCGCCACGTTGAGGCCGATGATGGGGCCGGTGGCAACTCCAGGTCGACGGCCAGGTTTTGCAAGGCCTGCTGGAATGACTGCGCCTCCCACAACGTCTCTAAATGCGCATACGCAGCCGCGTGCTGCGGGTCGGCGTCGCGCCACCTGGCAAAGCGTTGGCCCGTGGTGGGGTTGCGCGCAATCTCATCACGCTGGGTAAACCAACGGGTCGCCTGCTCTCTGGCAGCATCGTTGGGGATAACGTTTTGAGTCGGTTCAGTCATGGTAAGTCGATAGCTTTGGCACAGGCATTGAGCGCATTGCGCAGGTCTTTTTCCACTGTACTCAAAGATACCTGCAGCCGTTGTGCAATATCGCCCTGAGACAAACCGTGCAGTTTATGCAGAACCAGGATTTGTTGCTGGCGCGTGGGCAAGGTCCCCAGCACCTGCTGAAACTGTTGCAGTTGCTGCTGGCCCTGGGCTTGACACTCCGGGCCCGGTGCCGAAGTCGGCACCTCGACCACCACGCTTTGAGCCAGCTGACACTCGAAACGCCTTTTACTGCGCATGCTGCGCAGGTGGTCAAAGGCTAGATACTGAGCGGTCTGATAGAGGAACGGATGCAGGTGTTCAATCGGTCGGCTATACAACGCTTTTGCCACCTTGAGGTAGGTCTCCTGGGCGAGATCCTCCGCCTGACTTGCACAGCCGACCACCCGCGACAACATACGGATTAACGCACTGCGCTGGCCGATAAAAAGTGCGCTGAGTTTCTTTTGATCGCCTTGCATCTCCATTGCCCCTGCTGCCTTGGTGCTGAGCGATTGCGCGAATAGTGGCACACTATAATGAGAAGTTATCTCATTTAAAAGGTCTGTAGCATGACCTGCCTGGAGCGGGGGGGCGGAAAGGCGAGAGTTTCATTGGGGCACGAAATCGCCTGGAGCTCGAAAGCCTTCGTAGCTTGTGGGTTATAGGATTTCAGGCACAAAAAAAGACGTTCGTGGACGTCTTTAGAGCCGGGGTAATCTGAATTTACTCAGTAAGTTATTGAGTTATAAGGCTAATATAATTTTATATTTTTGGTTGGAATACCAACTGGAATACCGTGCGAAATGGCATTTCACTTGAGCACCCATGAATTGAAGTTGATTAGTAATCGTCCGGTGATCTCAACCTTCGTACTGCAACTTAATGCAAATGCAGGCTTGTTCGCAGAGCGGGTTTTTGCCTATGACTACAAAGGCCCGACGGACTGATACGAAGGGGGTTGTCACTAGATGCCGAAATAGTGGCATTGAATCGCTTTTTAACGAATGATGATCGATCATGAAGGCGATGCTGCGTGTTTGTGGCAGCAAGCCCAGCTCGCAAGCAAGGGATGGTCCGCAAGCAAGGAGGCTCAGATGTGGGCTGATGTCGATACAAAAAACGATTTTCTGAATTACTCAGAAGTGGCCGATCTTGTTGTGGACGTCATCCGTGATCCGTCCATGCGTCCGGTTACCGTAGGCGTGTTCGGTTCCTGGGGTACTGGGAAGTCCACGCTGCTCAATCTGATCGAGCATGGACTGAACCCTCCTCAGGGAGCGTCTGAATTCGTCGTCGTTCGTTTTGACGCCTGGTTGTATCAGGGCTTCGATGACTCCCGCGCCGCGCTGATGGAGGTCATCGCCTCCACCCTTATCGACGCTGCCAAAGAAACCAGCTTTCTACCTGAAGCGAAGAAGCTTTTTGCGCGGGCCAACAAAATGCGAATGCTTGGTCTCATGGTCGAAGGCGGAGCGCTTGCTTTGGGTATGCCTGCTTTCGGTTTTGGTGCGAAAGGGGTGGAAGCTCTGGGGAAGCTCTTTTCCGGTGAAGCGGATCATGACTCGTTAGGAACTCTCAAAGATGAAGGTGGTAAAGCGAAGGACAGCTTTACCGGGCTGCTTGGCCCAGAAAAGCAGCAAACTCCCCCCCAACAGATCGAGGCGTTCCGAAAGGAGTTTTCAGATGTCCTCATTGGTCTCAAAAAAACGTTGGTCGTTTTTGTCGACAACTTAGATCGCTGCTTGCCCAAGCAGACGATCCATACCTTGGAGGCTTTGCGTCTATTCCTCTTCATGAACCATACAGCTTTTGTCGTGGCAGCAGATGAGGAGATGGTTCGCCATTCGGTCAGTGAGCATTTCAAAGATCCTGGTGATCGTCATGTAACTGATTACTTGGACAAACTTATTCAAGTGCCTGTTCGTGTGCCAAGGTTGGGCGTTCAGGAGGTTCGGGCGTACCTATTCATGCTGTTTGCCTCGGCCGGTAACAAGGTCCCTGGCGAGCGCATCGAGGCCTTGAGACTCGGGCTTGAAGATAACTTGCGCAAGGCATGGAGAGACGAGCCCATCAGCACAGAGAGGGCCTTAGAGTTGCTGGGCTCGAATGTGCCAGTGGAAGTTGCCGAAGCTTTTCCGATAGCTGATCGAATTGCGCCAATGCTCGCTAGCTCCAGCTCCGTGTTGGGTAACCCCAGAATCGTGAAGCGTATGCTCAACGTCGTTCGAATGAGGGTACGGGTAGCGGCACTGCGTGAAATGCCTGTAAACGAGGCCCTAATCGCCAAGGTAGCTCTTTTTGAGCGTTGCATGGAGGAGAAAGCGGTCGCCCATCTTTACTCGATGATAAATGGTGCTGCCGGTGGCAAACCTGAAGTGCTGGCCGAACTGGAGGGACTACTGGAAGACCCCGTGAAATTTGCGGAGGCTTGTCCGGATTTATGGACCAAGGTAGATCTCGTGCGAGATTGGATCAGGCTCGAACCGCAGCTTTCGACTGTAGACCTTCGTCCGGTCGTTTATCTGAGCAGGGAAACCACTCCCTTACGGGTATTGCGCGCAGGTCTTTCTGCTGATGCGGCCGAAGCGCTTGCTGTGCTCAAACGGACGTCCAACACCTCGTCACCTTCTGCAAAAGCTGCTCTACAGACCATATCCGGTGGCGAGCACGCGGCCGTCATGACCCAGTTAATTGAATCGATGCGGTCGCATTCTGAGTGGACAAGCAAGCCAGCCGGCTTCGACGGTGCGCAGTTGCTTGCCGAGAAGTCACCAGAAGCCGGTGCGCTGCTATCGGACTTCATTCACACCGTAATGCCGGACAAAATTCGGCCTTGGCTCAGCAGCAAGCTTAAGGGCGCGAGCTGGTACAAGGAGCGGGAGAAGAAGTAATGGGAACCTCTACGTCAAGCAAAGGGCCTGGGGGTAATTCTCCATTTGTGCCTGGGTGGGTGGACACCGATGGGCAGCAGGTACCCGAGGCTCCTCCGCAGCGATTTAAAGACTTCCGCACAAATCTGGGGAGATTCGTCTCGACAGGAGACGGCGATTACCTTCGCTCTGCGATAAGCAGCTATGCAGGCGGTGCAACCGGTGGCAGTAGCATTGGACCTGCCCGGTTTGGCTCCATGGCCGGAGCCGGTGGAGCCTTATTTGGTGCGATGGCCACATTGAGGGAAGGGCATTCCCCTCTGGGGCTGGATCTCGCTGCGTTGAACGGCCAGGACACGGACATTGCTATCGACATGATCGTGCAGGCGCTTGCCACTGAGGACGGTGATTCTGATCGCGTTCGGGTTGCGATGAACGAGGCGCTCTCTGAATGCCTAGAAGGTTACCAAGAGTTTGATTTCGCGAGCATCACTGACGAGATGCTTGTACAGATGATGCTGGTGTACGTCACCAAATGCGTGTTTGGACAAGTGGTACTCGATTCAAACGATGCGTTCGCAAAAGCTGAATCACCTGGCCAAGTCGAGCAGGCCGAGAAGGAACTGTACTCTCTCGTTGAATCGGTGACCGACAAGCACATGCGTCCCTTGTTGGGAGGCAGTCTGAAAGCGCTCTCCAGCACTCAAATTGAAAAGATTCAGATGTCCGCCATCCGCGAAGTGTGGAGTGAATGGGAGGCATACCAAGAGTGACAGACCTCATTTTCCATCACGAAGCTGATCAGCTTCGCTCGCAAACGGCTAATGAAATTCCCGTACTGATGTACGGCAGTCGCCCACCGGCGCGGGGCACTTGCTCTATAGGGGGACCGGTTCGCGCTGCAGTGAGGCGTTTGGGGGCTCCGGTCAGTAGAACCGGGTTCGATTTGTTGACCATAGCCATGGCCGTAACAGCCGCAGATACTTTTGTTGATAAAGCAGAAGCTGATGATGGTTGGGCCCGGGAGCTTCGCTTATTCATCCCCATCGCTGATCCGCAACTTTGGCAGCCCGCGATACCGCTTTTACAGAAGGCTCTGCATTTCTTAAGCGGCGATCTTTGGGAGATCATCCTATTGCCTGATGGACCCAGACAGCTCACGTCTCAGAACCGTGGTCGCATCACCGTTATGGCCGGCCACGATTGCGTCAGTTTGTTCTCGGGGGGGATGGATAGCGGCATTGGAGCGTTGAATTTATTAGCAGAGGGCAGGCGCCCATTGTTGATAAGTCATGCATATCGAGGTGACTCGGAAAAGCAAATCATGGTTCGGGGTCATCTACCGGTGGAGGTCTCAAGATTCGCTGCGGTAGCAAATCCGGTGTCCTTGACTGGGAGAAAAACCGATGTGCAGATGCGCACTCGAAGCTTCAATTTCCTCGCCTATGGTGCACTGGTTGGGGCCACACTGGCGCAGCTACGAGTCACTGGCACACCAGTAGAACTTTTCGTTCCCGAGAACGGGCTCATTGCGCTGAACCCTCCAATGACTGCTCGCCGTATTGGCGCGTTGAGTACTAGGACGACGCACCCACATTTTTTGGGCCTATTCCAAAAAATCCTGGATACGGTTGGCCTGCCTGTACGAGTCGAGAATCCGTACGCGCTTCAGACGAAGGGAGAGATGCTTTCTGGGTGCTTAGATCAAGCGAGCTTGAGGGTCCTGGCATCGGAAACGGTATCGTGTGGTAAGTGGAAGCGGACACACCAGCAGTGTGGTAAGTGCGTCCCGTGCGTCATCCGACGCGCCTCGTTCCACGCTGCCGGAATGACGGACGGCACCGCGTACCATGCCAGAGGAGCGGATCTGACTTCAGTAGTTCGGGATGCGAATGCCAGAGATGATTTGATGGCCATGATCCTGGCGGCCCGCAGATTGCCTGCAGAAGATGTCGCGAAATGGGTGCGTCAATCCGGCCCGCTTCCACTCCACCGCCAGTCTCGTGATTATTTAATAGGCGTGGCCACTAGAGGCATGGGAGAGGTTAGAAGCTATCTATCGTCTCTCGGTCTGCTCTGAATGGGGTCTGTAATCCCTCAGTGCGAGAATAGCGGCTTTCGGCGGTACCCTAATCGCTTCCAGGCCAATAGGGTGGTGAGTCGATAGCAATACTGGATGGCACTGGAATGATCTTTCAGGTATTGAGTAAAACCAGTACACATGCTTGAACTGCAAGGTCTGGGGATTGTATTGCTGCCATCATTGTTGAATGGCCGCTTGCTGATTCGGGCTTGACGTAGGCGTGCGGGAAAGATCAGATTTGTAGGCAAGAAGTCAAGGTCATGACGGCTCGAGTGTTTCGCGTCGTCATGATTCCTTTATCTCGGATCGTTCTCTACGATGGGCTCAAGATGGCTATAGTGAATAGGGCCACAGGCGAATCGTTGATACTGAAGTAACTTCCGTCGGCGTGCATCACCAATCTGGCGGAGCATGTTCGGTCGTTCCAGATCCAAGTAGGCAACTGGAAACAGCGCCGGATCGTAGGGGATGGCGTCCAGCACGTCGATTCCATATTCGACGTAAACACGCTTGCCGAGCGGTGTCAGGGCCAAGGCCTTGATCCGGCGGATATGCTCTGATATGACTCGATACCCATCATTTACCAGCAGGTCGCGCAGATAATGGTTTGACGCGCGAAGTGCAATTTTCACCCGCACGGATTCCCGATGTGGCCGATCCTGCCAGTAAGCGAATAAATTGAATAAACGAGACTTCAGACATGTGATCGGGTCGATGACGGCGACCTGCACACCTTCGATATCCAGGACAGATAAATACTTGAAAATCTCTTTTTTGGGCGCCCCCCCGACGCTGTCCATTTCCAGGATATCGACGATGACCTCTTTACCGTCAACCCAGTCAATGTACGCGGCGGCAATGTTTATAGTGTTGTCGTCCATCTTCGCCTTGCGAAAAGGGACGCCCATCACGCGGGCGCAATAATCAATAGAGTTGGGCTTACCGATAAAGTCCAAATCATCGCTAGTGACGAATCCGACATCCTCGCCTGTCATTTCGTCGATGAGGTATTGCCGGGCCCAAAGCGTAAGCGATTGCCCGCCAACGATCACAAGGCCGTAATCGGTGACAGCTGATTGAATTGAGGGGCGGTAGACGCGCTGAATTAGATCGAGCAGAAATGCGAAGAGCTCTGAACGTTCAAGTAAGGCGAACGGAGCGTCTTCGTTTGCCGCTTCGGGCATCAGTTGCTTAGCGCAGAGAATCGTAGTGGGCGAGCGATTGAAGCAGAGTTGCCACGAAGGGCGGCTTTGGCACGGGCAGCAGCCATTTCAAGCATCTCAGGGGCTGCAGCATAGACAGCATCAACCTGGCGGTCACGTGAGCTGCTTTTAAGGCTCATCATTTCCGCAAAGCTAAGGTCTTTTGAATGCTGGTGGCCGCTGATCATGGCGAAAGTACCCATAAGGGTGGAAATAGACTTGGATTTGAGGTTAGCACATTCAGTTGGCGCATTTATAGGCGAAGGGCTGTGGTTGCAAGGGATTAGCCGACGAAATGCATGGGTGTAGGGTGCCGTCTAGGTGCATGAGGCCTGTTTCACCGGCCTCATGCACCTAGACGGCTCTTAACGGCACTAAGTGCCATGGTCTTTATCGAGATAACCATTTGTCAAGGGAAATGTCAACGTGGAGGGCCACTTATGTGGCCGGGACGGTCGGCGCTTAGATATCAAGGCAAAGCCAGCTCCGGCCTAATCTTTTCGAGATAAGTTGTGCGGTGAGTCTGTAGTAGTAACGGGTGGCTTCTGATCGGTCCTTCAGGTGGTGTACCAAAAACCAACGGACATGCTTGAAGTGCCAGCCCCAAGGGTTATCGCGCTGCCACCTCTGTTGGATAGCTGCCTGCATGATACGAGCTTGTCGAATGTGTCTTTGCTGCGTGGCTGTCGAACCGTTCAGTACTCCACCCAGGAAAAGTGCCATATCGAAAGGCTTGCTCACGCTCTACCCCCAATGTAGGCCGAAACCACCTCGATTCGATTGTGCCCAAGCTCAAGACTGATTTGCCGTCGCGCCCTTTGGTCCAGAGCGTGGTCGATGCGATAGCATCGGCCACCGTTGACGGGGGCTGCGTGGCCCGTGAGCTGTGTGTAGCGCTCGCACGCATAAGCCGCTCGAAATTCATGAACCCCCTTCAGTCCCAGCTTCTGAAGTAATTGACGGGCTGGCCTTACCGTCTGTTGCTGGAACTTGGCGTAGCTTTCACCTTCGGCCAGCAAATTGCGGCTGTGGGGTGGCGAGGCGTGACGAGCCATCTGCAAGGCTGCCTTAACCTCGTTATTTGCGATGATCCAGCGCGGTGCTGAAGCGCCAGCCCGGCCGCCTTTGGTCCCATCCTGAATATTGATGCGGCCTAAGTGTTTAGCCTCACGTTGCAAGCGTGGCAGGTCAGCCAAGATCGTTTCGCGCAAGCGCATACCGGTTGCGCGGGCCAAGCAGACAATCGCAGCGACGCGGTAGTGTTGCTGTTCGCGAAGCGCTTCAATCACTCGACTCAGTTGTTGGTGATCTTGGCCATCCGGTGCGCGGGTGCGCACGCTTGATCGCTGCATGCCGAGTGCCTTGCTCGGGCTGGCGATTTTCACGTACTGGTCGCCGCGTAGTGCTGCGAGGGTACGGTTTACGCTACTCAGGCGGTTCTGCGCGGTGGCGATGCAGATTTCACCTTGTTGGATTTGCTGACGCAGGTGTGTGGCGTAGCTGTGCAAGGTACTGCGATCTATCTGGCGGGCGTCGTTGTAACCGGGGCCGTCCGCTGACCGACACCACTTCACGAAAGCCTGCCAGCGATCACTGTGTGCTTTGACCGTAGCGAAGTGGCCGCCGGCAAACATATCTTTCAGCGCTTGTGGGCCGGCATAGCTGAGCTGACGGCCGTAGCCAAAGTTGCGGCCATCACGCCGGCCGACCAATGCCATCGGCTTCACCGTTTTCCGTGTCTTGCAGAAAGCGCAGCACCGCTTTCCAGTGGGCGCTGATCTTGTCCGTCTGATGCCAATGTGTGGGACGAATAATCAGGGCGTTTTGCTGATGCCGGAGCATTGCTCCCTCTTCGCGCAGTTGGTGGATCAGTTGGTCGATGTCGACAGGCCCTAAGGCCGGTGTGGCGACAACGGCGACAGTGGCGACAACCCTTGTAGTTGCTGCTCTGAAGCTTGGCGACAAGGCGACGACGGAAGTGGCGACACTCCGCAATGCAGGTCGTGTCTGATGCTGCGCCTGGTAACGGCGCACCGCATCATTGAGGCGGAACATGGCGCACCTTGAAGGTCTTTCCGTCATGAGAGTCCAGCCAGCTATGTGAGATCAATTCGACCAGCAGCGTAATGGTGTGATGACTGCTTTTGCGGGCAAAGCGGGGGTCATTGCGGTTGAGGTCGCGGACGGTAAATTGGGTCCAGCCTTTTTGCGTTAGCCAGCGCAATAGTCGATCCGCCTCTTCGCGTAACGTGTTGATGGGCTCTTGCTCCGTCAGGCGCTGTATTTCCGCCAGGTAGTAATCCATTAGCGTCGAGGCGCGCTGGATATGGGGTTCGTCCACTACATGCGCGTCTTCAATCACCGCCAATACCCCGGCGATACGCAGTACGTTGGCGGCTGCTTTCCCCGCGACAGATTGAATGCCGGCCAGCTCGCCAAACTCACCAGATTGGCATTCGATGGTGTCGTGAATATCGATCCAGGCAGTACGGGCGCTGGGTGTCAGCTCCAGCTTGGCGGGGTTAAGTGAACCATCCTTGTGCAGCGACAGTGGCTTATCCAGCAAGGTGGTGATGCGTGCTTGGTAGCGCCGGACCTTCGCATCTCGTGTCAGGTTGACAGCCTTGTATAGGCGCCGACCCACCAGGCGCTCGGGCCAACTGATCAAGCAGCGGCCGAGGATGCCCTGGCCATTGATCAGCCGGTCGGTGAGTAACTGGTTGGCCAGGTAAGGCTGAAGCATCAGATGCAGACTTAGGCGGCGATCGTAGGCGCGCAGACTTTCTCCTGGCATGGACCGCGCACGGTCAATCGGGCTGCCATCCCAGAGTGCCGATAAGGTCGTAATGGCCTTGAGTTGGTTTTCTTTGCTCATGGTGCTGCTGCCGAGGAACTGGCCACCTTCATCGTTGAACAACCCCATGCTCGGCAATCCCTGACACAGACTTTTGATCAATGCCTCGATGGTGGGTTCGGCGATGATCAGCCTGGGCGGGACGGGGTCGGGTAATTCGCGAGCTTCGTGCTTTCCACGGATGGCGGCGCGATTGGCTTTCAGTTGCTCCAAATACAGCGTCCACTGCCGCCGTTCCCACTCACGCGCAGCCGCCAACGCCAAATGATCTACCGCGCTTTTGCGATCACCCGATGACGCTATCGTCAGCATGTAAAGGGATAGCGGATAAGTACGGCCATCTAGATGCACATTCGCATGCGCCTGGCTCGCCAGCGCGGCAGTGGCCAAAATCGATTGCGCAGCCATGGCGCGGGGCACGCCGATGACTTCGGCCATGCGCTCGACCGCTGGCCCCAATAGCTGTCCCAATGCTTCGACCGGATACGGCAGTGGCTCGGGCCGGTATTCCAGCAGCGGGCGGGGCAGGCTGAGCGCTTCGCACGATTGCATCGTTGTTCTCCTGGTGCTTCAACGTGTTCCCTCACTCTCCCCGCCACGGTGGTTGAGTGTTATCAGGGATCGAGGCCCCTGCAGCCTGTGAGGGTTGTCCACTCACGCGGGACGGGCGGCTCCTTACGGCCGGGAGCTTGGGCATCTCATGATCTGGCCTCCTGAGCACCGATACCGGTGGGCGGGTGGAGGCTGCGATGGCTGACGAGACCAGCGCCGCGAGATCCAGAGTCGGTAACGGCAGGCAGTTATGCGATGACCGGGGCGTGCCTGACTGTCAGTCAGGTGCAGCCCATTCCATGGGCTGCGGTACCATCATTTGCATCGCTGCTGCGGGTGACACGGGAATTGTCACGTCGATTGTCATTGGGACAGAAGCCGCAATGCGTTGTACGGCAAGGGTTGCAGCAGTGGTCGGGACGCCCGTCTCTTTCCGCTAGAAAGAGACGGGCGTGATCTGCCGCAGCCGTACTGTGGATAAATTGGCTTCGATCACGCTGGGCGTGACTGCGCGCCAATGGAAGCGAGCGCGCATGGGCTGGGACCACCACTGTAGGGCGTAGCCTTTAAGGTCCCTGGCTACCTGGGCTTGCTGTCGAGGACAGCGTCTTTACGCACTTGATGTAACGCTTGGTTGGCGGCTAGTCAACGGTCTTTCGGATGGGGTTTTACGCGAGGTAATGGCGCTGGATATTGGTGGACGCAGGTGGACTTACCTGGCCTAATGACCGCTTGTCGTATTTTTTTGTGAGCCCCTGAGGGCGAGAAGGCGAAGCCTTCCCGTCCTCAGGGGCTTGGCTTTAAAGGCATTACTGCAACAGAAAAATAGTGGCGACTGTCGCTACGATGTCGACTTGTGCAAGGCTATCCATGACAGGCGTTGTCGCCAGTGTCGCCACGAGGGAAAATACGGGCGGTTATAGGAGTGGGGCAAACTGTCGAGATGCTCCGCGCCACTGTGGCCTATGACAGTGGCACGGCGTCGCGAGACGGACCGTAAGAGGTCAGTTTACCGACTGAGTCCGCTGGCATGCTCGACTGATGGCATCAGCACCGGCATATCCCGCCATTGAATCCAGGCATTGTTTTGCCAATGCAAAAGACTCACGGAACGACCTGCCCAATGCAGCGTGGTGAGCGTTGGCCCGTCCTCTGCTGTAGGCGTTGAGGTTCTTCGTAGTGCGGGGATTACGTCATGCGTCAGCCATTGGCGAAGGTTTCGATTTTCGGGGATCTGGTGATAGATCATGAGCGCATACATGCCGGACTCGCTCACCATCAACGTATCCTGAATTTCCCCGTGGTAGTTCAGCGAGAGAACACGATACTGGTCGGTGTCGAGTTTGCGAATGAGGCGCTCGTTCAGGGAATAGCCCATAAGCCGGCCGAGATCGACAACGCTAAACCAGGCTTGAGCATCGAGTATCAATGCATGGATGAAACGATTGTTGCGCGTGAACCGCGTGGGTCCGAAATGCTCGTTCATTTTGAATTGTCCACTAGAGGTGATAACACCGCCTCCTGACGCCAATCAGGGTGGGCGGAACCGTATGGGTTGGCGTACCGGCTAGTTGGACCCCGGCGCATCCGAAGATGCCCACATACGGCCCGCCCATAACAGGCAGCCACATGCAGGACACGAAAAAGCCGCGACAGCGGCTTTTGTGTCTTCCGAACCAGACAGGACGCCAATCCTGTATCGCTAATGGGTAGCAATGAATAAACCTTACTGCTTGATGTCTGCAAGAGCAAGGGTTGAGCTACGTTGGTGATGGGGGAGGCATAGACAGATAGCCTGTAGTGGATGGATGCGTGCCGCGGTACGCGAATCTTTGAAGGCTACATCTGGCGGTTGGCCAACGCGAGTCCACAGTATCTGGCCGCAATGAAGGGGGGGGCAGTGAACTGGTCAAGTCATCCCGGACACCGATTACGGTGTTTATGCCGCTTTTTGCTCCATGGCTATTGGCGACAGGTAGTTGTTGTAGCTGTGGAGCCTGATTCGGTTGTATCGCATGAAGAAGCTAG
>Ga0209173_100125_pt1 | contig 80758 bp, 65 predicted proteins | sample SynthPrep_16_END_FD_187206 | JGI IMG/M metagenome (GOLD analysis project Ga0209173, IMG submission 187206) | Synthetic microbial communities from Ohio, USA - SynthPrep_16_END_DS12_MetaG (SPAdes) (version 2) | ecosystem: Engineered > Bioreactor > Aerobic > Activated sludge | place: USA: Ohio...
CTGCGTTGTCGCGCGCAGCCCCAGGCGGATGGCAGTTATCGCCTCAGCGGCAGCAAGCTGTTTATCTCCGGCGGCGAGCACGACCTCACGGCGAATATCCTGCACCTGGTGCTGGCGCGCCTGCCCGATGCGCCGCCGGGCAGCCGTGGCATTTCACTGTTCCTGGTGCCCAGGCAGCTGGACGATGGCCAGGCCAATGGCGTGCACTGCGACGGCATCGAACACAAGATGGGCATCAAGGGCAGCGCCACCTGCTCCCTGGTGTTCGACGCCGCCCAGGGCTGGCTGGTCGGCGAGCCCAATCGCGGCCTGGCGGCGATGTTCGTGATGATGAATTCGGCGCGCCTGCATGTGGGCCTGCAAGGCCTGGGGCATGTCGAGGCGGCCTGGCAGAACGCCCGCCAGTACGCCGCCGAGCGCTTGCAGATGCGTGCGCCGTCAAGGCCGGAAGAGGTGGTGGCCCAGGCGGCTGACCCGATCCGTTATCACCCGGCCATGCGCCGCGTGTTGCTGGAGCTGCGCACCACCAGCGAGGGCATGCGCGCCATCGGCTATTGGGCGGCGCACCTGCTTGATCAGGCCGAGCACGGCCAGGACCCGTCGGCGGCGCAGTTGGCGCCGCTGCTGACCCCCATCATCAAGGCGTTTTTCACCGAACAGGGCTTTCGCCAGGCCAGCCAGGGGCTGCAGGTGTTCGGCGGTTACGGCTACGTCACCGAGTTCGCCATCGAGCAAACCCTGCGGGACAGTCGCATCGCGATGATCTACGAGGGCAGTAACGAGATCCAGGCCAATGACCTGTTGCTGCGCAAGGTGCTGGGGGATGAGGGTCGAGCCTTTGGCCTGCTGCTGGCCGAATTGCGCGCCGAGGCCGGGCAGGGCGCGCAGTATGAGGAATGCGCAGGCTTTTCCGGCGCGTTGGCCAACCTGTGCGACGCGTTGGCCAGTGTGGTGCACGCCATCCGTGAACGCACCCATGAGGACAGTGAATACCCCTATCGGGCGGCGCCGGATTTCCTCCAGCTCTGTGGCGTGGCGTTGCTGGCCTTTGCCTGGGCGCGGGCCGCGCGGGTCTCCAGGGCCCTGCGCGAAGACGATCCGCTGCGTGCCGCCAAGCTGCAAAGCGCCGGGTTCTTTTTCGATTACCTGCCGTCGCGGCTGGCGCAGCACCTGGGCGCCATAGACGGGGCACGGGCAGCGCTGGCGTTCATCTGACGCGGCCAGGTGCTTGCGGTACTACTTGCGGTACCATGGCGGCTCACGTTTTCTGGAAGTTGCCTGGATGAGTAAACCCGGTCAATTGGTGCTGGTTGCACTGCGCAAGATGATTGCCAGCGGGGAGTTGGCGGCGGGCGAGCGGCTGATGGAGATTCCCACGGCGCAGCTGTTCGGCGTGTCGCGCATGCCGGTGCGCATGGCCTTTCGTACCCTTGAGCAGGAAGGACTGCTGGTGCCGTTTGGCGGGCGTGGCTATCAGGTGCGCTCGGTCAGCCCCAGCGACATTGCCGGCGCCGTCGAAGTGCGCGGCGTCCTGGAAGGCCTGGCGGCACGGCAAGCCGCCGAGCAGGGCTTGTCCGCTGCGGCGCGTGCGGCGCTGGAGCGCTGCCTGGTGGAAGGCGATCAACTGTTCGAAAAGGGCTACGTGACCGAGGATGACCTTGAGGTCTATCACGACCTGAACATGCGCTTTCACCAGGTCATCGTCGAAGGCAGCCACAACCCGGCGATCGCCGACGCGCTGGCCCGCAATGATCACCTGCCGTTCGCCTCGGTGACCGCGCTGGCGGTGGATCGCGAGGACATGGCCCGCGAGTACCGACGCTTCAACTATGCCCACATGCAGCATCACTCGGTCTTCGATGCCCTGGTCAATCGCCAGGGCGCGCGGGCCGAAGCCATCATGCGCGAACACGCCAATGCGACGTTGCGCTATGCCGAGATCTTCAGTTCAGCCACCACCGCCGCGCGCATGAAGGTGATTTTGCCCGCGTCGTGAACCCTGTCAGATATCGAGTACCAGCAGCGGGGTTTTCGAGCGCGAGCAGCAGGGGGTGAACTGGTCATTCAGGGCCTGTTCCTGTTCGGTGAGGAACAGGTCGCGATGCTCCGGTATGCCCTCCAGCACACGGGTCAGGCAGGTGCCGCAAATCCCCTGTTCGCAGGACACGGCAATCTCTATGCCGTGGCTTTCCAGGACCTGGACCACGGTCTTGTCGGCGGGAATTTCAAAGACCTGGCCGCTGCTGCCGAGCTTCACCGAAAAGCCGCCGTCGAGGCTGCTGTCCACCGGTGCCGCGCTGAAGTATTCGCGGTGCAGGCAGTCTTCCTGCCAGCCCTGCGCGCGTGCGCTGTCGAGCACATGCTGCATGAACCCGCCGGGGCCGCAGACATACAGGTGCACGTCATCGGCGGGCGCTGCCAGCACTTCGGCGATGTTCAGCGCGGTGTGGGGCTGCTCATCGAAATGCAGGAACACCCGCGCGGCAAACGGCGACGCCTCGAGCCGCTGCACAAACGCCGCACGCTCACGGGCGCGGGCGCAGTAATGCAGCTCGAAGTCGGCACCTACATGGGCCAGGCGCTCGGCCATGCACAGGATCGGAGTGATGCCGATGCCACCGGCAAACAGCAGGCTGCGGCGCGCGTCGTGGGCCAGGGGGAACAGGTTGCGTGGCTCGCTGATGGTCAGGCGGGTGCCCTCGTGGACCTGCTCGTGCAGGCTGCGCGAGCCGCCCCGGGACGCCGGGTCCTTGAGCACGCCGATCAGGTAGCGATGACGTTCTTCGGGGTGATTGCACAGGGAATATTGCCGGATCACTCCATCGGGCAGGTGCACGTCAATGTGCGCGCCGGCACTGAAGGCCGGCAGCGGCTGGCCATCGACACTGGCCAGTTCATAGCTGCAAATGTCCTGGGCTTCGTTATGACGGGATACCACCACCACATCGATCATGTTCAGTCCTCGCAAAGTTGTCGCGCTGTTCAGGCGGTGGTGGTGGCGATCAATTGCGGTTCGAGGGCGCGTTCCTTGGCAATCAGTCGCTCCAGGATCTTGCGTGACTGCACGCCACCCGCGTCGATATTCAACTTGAGCAGGTTGCGCTGCGGATGGGCCAGCAGGTTCTGTTGCTGGCGTTCGAGCATCTCCAGGTCCTCGCTGAAAATCTTGCCCTGGCCCTCGCGAATGCTTGCGGTCAGTGCCTCGTCGTGGGGGTTGAAGTTGCGCGCCATGCCCCAGAAGTACCAGATCGAGGTCTCGGTTTGCGGGGTGATGAAGTCGACCACGATGCTCGCAGCCTTGTGTTCGGGGGCGGCGTTATAGCCACCTTTGCCGGCGTGGGCCACGCCGACTTCGATCAATACATGGCTGGGCGGGGTGAAGCGGCAGATCTGCCAGCGGTCCACCGGCACGTCATCGGCCAGGTTATTGCCGCGCAGGGCCATGCGCCAGAACGGCGGGGCCATGATGTTTTCCATGTGCCGGGCCGTGACCACTTCATCGCCGTCCACCGTGGTCACGGGCGGCGCTTCGTCGATTTCCTTCTGGCCGATGCTGGAGGCGTGCACATAGGTTTCGTGGGTCAGGTCCATCAGGTTGTCGATCATCAGGCGGTAGTCGCACTGGATATCGAACAGCCCGCCGCCATAGGCCCATTGGTCACTCACGGCCCATTCCAGGTGGTGGATCAGCGCCGGGTCGGCCTGGGCCTGATCGCCGGGCCATACCCAGATGAAGCCGTAGCGTTCAACGGCGGCAAAGGTCTTGTTGCAGGGAAAACCACGTACCCGCTGGCCGGGCATTTCCACGGTCTTGCCGTCGCCGCCCATGACCAGGCCGTGGTAGCCGCAGACCAGGTTGCCGTTCTCGACATACCCCAGTGAAAGCGGCGCGCCGCGATGGGGGCAGAAGTCCTCGACCGCCACCACGGCGCCTTCCTGGCCACGATAAAACACCATCTTTTCGCCGCAGATCTGTCGACCCAGGGGCTTGTGTGCGATTTCATCGGGGGTGCAGGCGACATACCAGGTGTTCTTCGGGTACATGATGACTCTCCAGGCAATGGATTATTTTTATTTAGTGGATCCATTAAATTGATTGGTTAGCGGGGAGTCAACCTACATTAGGTTAATTGTTGGGCGATTATCGGTAGATTATTATCTAATGGATCCATTGGTGGGGTGGTTATCCTGGCTCGTGGGCCGTTGCCGGTCGGTGCGCCGGACCTGCTGGAGGAACAGATTGAACGGGTCCACAGTTGCTTGCCCTTCAATAACTGATCTACAGCGGGGAGCGGCCGCACTTATCCCAGAAATACAAAACAGGCCTAAACCTGTTTCAGGATAGACACGGCGCTGTGCGAACTTGGTGCAGACTCGGAGCTTAGAGACCGATTTCCATGAAGCGTCGGGTGAATATCTTCGCGTCAATCGGCTGATCCAGTACCTGTTCGAAGCGAACCTGGGTGCTGTGCCCGGTTTCGAGGTTTTTCATCGAGAACAGGTTAGGCCGCCACTCGAGGGTGCCGCCTGCCGCAGGGAACTGGCGGATATCCGAGCTGGTGCGGACTTTGAAGAACTCGCCCGCCTTATTGAAATAATGTTCCTGGATCGCGGTGTAGTACTGCTGTTCGACCCAAATGATTCGCTTGCCGTACAAGCCTTGCTCAATCTGCTTCTTGGTGGTGGGGATCGCTTCGACGACCCAGCATTTGCGCTCGACGCCGCTATTGTCCTTGATGGTTTCCTCTTTAAGCAGTTTGTAGGTGTGGTGCTTGACGCCTACCACGCCATCGGTGATCGACATGTCCTCGTAGGTGAAGTCTGTTCCCACGAAGCTCTGGGTCTGGTCGGCACCGGCAATGCGCCGTACCTTGCGTAAGGCTGGCAGGTAGATCCAGCGGTCCGGGTCTTCATCGGCGTTGGATTTCTCCAGGGCCAGCACGCGTGTGCCCTTGACATCCTTCGGCTCTACAAACTCCAGGTAGGATTTGCGCGCGGCTTTGTCGCCGTCGTCAATCCTCAGCTTCAACGTTCGTTCGCGCGTGTTGCCTTGGGCATCGGTCATTTTGATAAAGACGTCGCTGGTTTCTGTCAGGCTTTTTCGGGAGTCTTCGTTGAGCAGCATGATCTGCTCGGCGGTAAAGTTCTGGGCAAAGGCAGAGGACGCCGCTGCGCTCAAGATCAATGCGATAAGGCTGAGTTTTTTCATCGAAGTACCATTCCATTTGGAAAAAAAAGGGGGGCTGCGCACTGTTCAGGCGACGCAGCGGTTTATTTCATTCGACTCTATGGGGCGGTTACCGAGCACCGGGCTGTTCAAGGCGTCTATTAGGCTGGCGGCCACCGAGACGGCCGACACGGGGCGGTATTTTTTCAACGGGCCGAGAAAGGCCCAACCCAGGCCATGGTCGATATAGCGACTCAGGCGCTGGAGCGGGCGGCGGTGATCCTTGTTTCCGTATGTCATGGACGGGCGTACGAAGCAGCAGCTTTCAAACCCCAGCGTGCAGAGTTGGGTTTCTGCCTGTGCCTTGACTTGGAAATAGTCGTTTTGCGCGTTCAGGTTCGCCCCCAGGGTCGAGACGTAACCTACACGCTTGGCGCCATGACGCTGGGCATGGAGTGCCAGTTCGACGGGGTATTGGCAATCGACTTTGAAGAACAGCGCCTTGTCCTGGCTTGATTGCCCCAGGGCTATGTAGAGGTCGTCGCACGCCCCCCACTCGGCGGCAGCCGGCACGTTGTCAAAGTCGATGACTTTTTCCTGGTAGGTCGGGTAGGCGAAGTCGGTCGGGCGTCGCACCAGCCCCAGCACCCGCTCATACCGCGCGTCATTGCACAGCAAGGCGACGCATTCACTGCCCACTTGGCCGTTGGCGCCTGCGATCCAGGCGGTTCGTTTCATGCTGTTCAATGGGCGTGTCCGGTGAGTGCGCGCAGCGCGGGAGGGCGGTCGTGGCCATCGACGATCTGGCTCAACAAGTCGACGATGTTGGGTTGTTGTTCAAGGATGAAGAAGTGCCCGCCCTGGCAGGTATGCAAAGTGAAATCGCGCTGGGTGTGTTTAGACCAGCGCTGCATTTGCGCAGGCGTTGCCAACAGGTCCGACTCGCCCGAGAGTGCCACCAGCCGCGAGCTGACCCGGCCAAACCCATGACGCTGCGCATCGACGTTCAAGCGCAAGTCATCACGAATGATCGGCAGGTACACAGCCATGGCTTCCGCGTCGGCCGCCAACTGAGGCGGCAGGCAACCCAGGGACATGAGGAATTCGGTCAACTGCGGGTTGGACGATTCCGGATCTATATCGGTCAGGCGGGTCTCATCCGGTACCGTGCGTGCCGAGATAATCACCGTCTGTGCCGGACGGCCATGGCGCTCCTCCAGCGCCTGGCTCACGGCAAACCCCAGCGCGCCGCCGAGGCTATGACCGAAGACGCAATAGTCCCCTGGCAGATACTGGTGGATGGCGTCGGCCAAGTGCTCTACCACCGCCGTGAAGTCCGTCGCGCGCTGCTCCCGGTGACGGCTCTCACGCCCAGGCAGCTGAATGGCCAGTACCTTGATGGTCGAATCGAGCTGTTTCGCCCAACGCCGGTAGAAGCTGGCGCCGCATCCGGCCGGGCCGAAGCACAGCAGCACCGGGCCCGATGAGGGTTGCTCGGTAAAAGACACAAATGTTTGCTTCATCAATAGGTCCTGATAGCTGCTGATACGATGAACATCGCCCGAGGGTTACTGAGGCGTGGGCTCAAGTGTTCCTGCCGCGTGTGCAACGGGCACGAACGTGACCACAACCCTCAAGGTGGCTGGGATCAGAATTAGCGTGAAGACGGCACAGGCCACCATGGACACCGCTGTCAGCAGTCCCAGGTTGACGATGGCTGCATAGTTCGACAGACACAGAATGGCGAACCCGCACGCCAATGACAGTGAGTTGATCATGATCGGGCGCGCTACTTCGCTGACGGTCTTGCTCAGGACCTCTTCATGGTCGGTTCCCGGCTCTTTCGAATTGCTCAGGTAGACCGTGAGGAAGTGGATCGTGTAGTCCACGCCTACGCCGAAACAGATGCCGCAGATCATCGCGGTGCCTATATCCATTGGAATATCGAAGGCATGCATCAGTGCGCCAATGAAAGTCAGCGTAAAGATCATCGGGACCATGCTGACCATGCCGAATTTCAGCGAACGGAAAATCGCAATCATCATCGAGGCAATCAGGACGAACGAGAACACAAAGCTGTAGACCTGGCTCTTGACGATCTCGGGGATGTTGCTGGCCTGAAGCTCCCCGGTGCCGAACACCTCCAGGGTTACACCTTTGGGCAGCACGGTAGCGGCGTATTCACGCACGTCGGCAATAATGGCTTCCCAGGTAGTGCCCCGGTCGGTATAGGCCATGCCGATGATGCGGGCGCTGCTGTAGGTGTAGTCCACAACATCCTTGATCTCGCTGCCGTTACCGAATTCGTAGAGCAGGAAATATTGGGAAATTAGTTCTTCTGATGCGCTGGGGGACAGTTGTGCGACGGCGTCGTCTGCCATTACCTCATTGATCCGGTTCAAGTAGTCGACGGGCGAAATCGTGTAGCCGATTTGGGTGTGGTTCTTGAGCCGTTGTTCGATCAAGCGTAGGGCATGGATAAAGTCAGGCTGCTTGATCCTGTCCGGGGTGTCGGATTTCAGCCAGATCGACACCGGCACTGTACCGCCGAAGTGTTGGTTGAGCACATCGTTGTCCTGGCGCACCGCCGTCGACTTGGAAAACGACGAGATATTTTCGTTATCAACCCGCACCTGCAAGCTCATGTAGGTCGCGCCCACCAGCATCACCAGGCTCAGGCTCAACAAAGGCCAGGGGCTTTTGCGCGATAGGCGGTTGGACAAGTTGCTGAAGCGATCCACCAGCAGCATGAAACCGTTGTCGTTGCTTTGACGGATCTGCTGTTTGGGCAACTTCAAATACGGCAGCATCGCCGGCAGCAGGGTGATAGTGATGACAAACGCGAACGCCACGCCGATGGCAACGAAAATCCCGAATTCCTGGATGAACGTCAGGTTGGTGAATGCCATCGCGATAAAGCCGACAAACGTCGTGAACGACCAGATACCCATGGGAATCAGCAGGTAGTCCATTGTGCCGCGAATGGCGGTTTCCGAATCGCTCTCGACCACGCGCTCGTAATAGGCGGTGATGAAGTGGATGGAGTCCGCCACCGCAATCGAGATGATAAACACCGGGATCATGTTGGTGATGATGTTGAGCTTGTAGCCGGTCAAACTCACCAGGCCCATGGTCCAGGTCAGCGACAGGATAGAGATCAGCAACGGAATCCAGACGCCTTGCCAGCGACGGAAGCTGATATACAGCAACATCGAAATGACCAGCACGACAAAGGGCAGGAACTTGTTGTTGTCTTTTTCGACGATATCGGTGATCGCCGCGTAGTACGTGGCGGTGCCGCCGATATGAAAGGAGTCTTCGGAAGGGATTTCATTGACCTGTCGCAGGATCTCCACATACGCGCGCTGCAAATTGCGCGAGTCCTCTTCATCCACCGCCAGTTCGACTTGAATCATCGATGCTTGGCCCTTGGGCGAGATCAGCGAGTTACTGAACATCGTGTTGCCGAAGACTTCTTCCGAGAGTTTTTTCAGTGCCTGTGGGTCCGAAGGCACCTCGACCATCAGGTCGTGGACATCCAGGGCGTCGCCGTCCAACTCGATATTCTCGACATCGGCGAGGCTGCGCACCTTGATCACGGGGGCGACCCGCACGATAAGGTCCGCCACGTAGTCCTTGATGCTTTGTGGGCAATTCTGGAGTGTCGCCAGATACGCCGACAGCTCTTTGAGGCTGGCTTTGTCCTGTGCATTCAAGCCTCCCAGCAGAATGTGATCCACCAGGCCTTTGCTTTGTGCATCCACGGCCGCGGCCTGGAGGTGTTCGCTGTCGTCCTCGTCGATGAGCGTCAATTTGGAGAATTGCTGAGTCAGCGTCTTGATGGTTGCCAGCGAGTCCGGATTGAAAATAGACGGCTGCTGGGTCACCACGCCCACCAGGATCTGTTCACCCGAACCGCTGAAGTGGTTGCGTGCCTCAGCCATCAAGACCCGGCCTTTGAAGTCTTTGCCGAGCAGGAACAGGGATGGGTTTACTTGCAGGGATAGCAACTGCAGGCAGAAAAATACGGTGGTCAGGGCCAGAAGCCCGAGGGTGGCCTTCTTGTGCCTCAATATGAAGCTGGCGTAGCGCAGGGAAAGGGACGTCACAGCACGGTTCCTTGTTTGAGTCGTAGGTGTGGGCATGAGGGGGCCAATCAACCGGTGATCGGTTGTGCAGCGCACAGGTCATCACGCAATTCGGAATGGGTAGCCGAGGGATAGAACTGCTGGAAGTACGCCTTCAGTTGTTCAACCTGCGACAGCTCGCAGCGCAGCGCCAGATAGCCATCGGGTCGAACCAGGAAGAGCCCGCCATCCTCAACGCCCAGTTTCTCGCGCAGCGCATCGTCGATGGCGTACGTCGAGGTAAAACCATGGGGCGGCGCCAGGGCTGACGTGATGGGGCCACCCAGCAAGTACGCCTGCAGGAAATCCGAGTGACGCATTTCGGCGTGCAAGGCTCGGCTTAGTTGTTCCAGTTGTGAGGCGCTGGCCGGTGAGCGCGGTTCGAATACCAGTGCGCAGAAATGGGTGCCCTTTAGCAGGTCGAATATGCGTCGGCTACCAGCGATCACGCCGTCAGGCATGCGCTGGCCGGTGGCAGGGCCGCTGCCGTGCTGTGCCGTGGAGCCGGGTGCGTAGTCGATCTGGAAGCCGGTGGCCTGTTTCATGATCCGTGCCTGAAAGCGACGTGTCGTCGCCAGTGTGGGGACCACCGTGTCGCGCAGCCAACGTAGCAGCGGATTCTTCAGGTTGAGCATGCGCATTTGCTGGCTGGTATTTTTCAACACGGTCTGCGCGACGGGGCGGCGCTCAATGCAATAGCTGTCCAGCAAGGCCGGGCGCGCACGCGCCGTGAGCACGTGGGCGATCTTCCACGACAAATTGTAGGCGTCCTGCAATCCGGTATTGAGCCCTTGCCCGCCAATCGGACTGTGCACGTGGCAGGCATCACCGGCGAGGAATACGCGGCCTAGGCGATACTGCGCCGCGAGGCGGTGTTGAAACGTCGTCACCGACAGCCATACCGGATCAGCCAGGCTGATGTCGTTGAAGCCGCGTTCATGCAGCCGGGCATTGACTTGCTCGATGCTGAGGTCTGCCGTGGTCAGGGTGACATCCTCACAATCGATCACCAACCGATGCCTGCCATCGGGCAGAGGGAACAGCATCATGTAGCCGTCGCCCGAGGTGAAAACATGCCCGCTGCGGTTCTCACCGGCCCACGACAGCGTGCCGTCGGCAATGATGTACGGTCGTGGGTAAGCGCCGCCGTCAAAAGCAATGCCCGCCAGCTTTCTGACGTGGCTCGTGCCGCCATCGCAGCCCACCAGCCAGCTGCATTCCACCTCCTGTGGCTGGCCGTGCTGATCCACCAGCGTGGCGTGCGCGGCCTGCTCATGTTGCACCAGGTTATACAGTTCCAGGCCGCGTTCTACCTGGCCACCCAAGGCCAGGTAACGCTGTTCGAGGATGTCCTCGACGCTGTTCTGGGGAATGCTGGCCGTGAAAGGGTAGGGCACGTCGAGTTGACCGAGGTCATAGGTAATCAAGCGTTTGCGGTTGCTGTAGATATTCATCTGCTCGACCCGCACGGCACGCGCCAGCAGCGCTTCCAGCAAGCCCAGGTCTTCCAGCACCTCCATTGAGCGTGAATGAATGGCGAATGCCTTGGAGAACGACTGACGTTGCAGGCGCTTGTCGATCAGTCGATGCGCGATGCCATAGCGCTGCAATTGCAAGCCCATCAGTAACCCTACCGGGCCTGCGCCGACGATCAGTACTTGTGTAGCAGTATTGGCTGTGTGGCTCATTTCGGACCTCCCTGGTCACTGAACTGGCTGTGCAAACGAACGGTAATAGGGGTATTCGGCCATCTCCAGGAGGTTGCGATCACCCTCACTGTCGCCGTAGGCATGAATCACGTAGTCCTGGGGATTGCCGAGAATCTGCCGCACGCGGATGACTTTTTCCTCGGCTTGGCAGTGCGGGCCGTCCAGCTCTCCGGTTAGCCGGCCGTCACGTTCCTTGAATCGCGAACCGCTGGTGGCGTCGAAGCCAGCCGCTTTACCCCAGGGCTCCAAGTACACATCCGCCGAGTTGCTGACCAACAGGCAGCGGTGCCCTTGGGTCTGGTGCCACTTCAGGCGAGCGAGTGCCTCGGGGTTCAGCCAGCCGGGAATATCCTGCTGTGCGAATAGCACACCCAGGGCGCGGTAGCGTTCGGCGCTGACGCCGGTCATGCAGCGACGAATCATCACTTCGCGGGCAGCCATCAAGGGAATGATCCTGAGCGCCAGGAGCACCGCCGTGGGGATGAGGCTGATGGCGACCAGCGTGAAGCGTGGGCCGCCGATCAGCCTGCGCAGAAAACGCCAGAACGTGTGGCGGTCGGTGAGCGTGCGGTCAAAATCGAAGACGGCGACGACGGGTTTATCTTGCGTTTGATCAGGCACAAATGATCCCTCCGGGGAATGCGTTAATGAGTGGTATCCAGGGCGCGAACGGCCTGGTAGTCGGCGGGCGGCAAAATCAGCCCGCGGCCTTCAATCGTGCCCAGGACCCTGCCGTTCTGAACGATGTGACAGTGGCTGTGGCTGCGGTGCAGATGCCCGTTCTTGAACATCAGGTCGGTGTACTGGGCCAGCAGGTAAACCGGTGCGCCATGCTCGGCGAAGCTGTCGAAGCGAATGCGCATGTCATCCAGCACGAACGGAAACTCGCGAGGTACACCCTGGAACACGTGGGTGCAGGCAATCCCGAATTGGCGTGCCGCCTCAATCAGGTAAAGGCCGGGAATGTGGTCTTGGGTGTGCTCGTAGAAGAACGGGTGGTGCATGTCATGGAACAGCTCGGTGGCATACCAACCGGTATCGTCAATGGCCGCCATGTCTCCGAGCAGTACGTTGCTTTCGCTGGATTTATGCACGTGGCGCTTATCCATGCGCTGGGGCTCGCCGTGGCGCCCCGAACTGTTCCAGTGCGTCAACCAGTTGATCGCAAAGCTCAGCGCGTGGGTCGCCTCCTGCGGGGCCGGCTGTGGTGCGTCTGTGCCGGCGTTCTGTTCAACGAAGTCCAGCAGCAACCCGAGTTTCTGGGTGTGCAAGAGTTCCAGGGACACCTTGCCGGCGTTGGGGTACGCGCGTTCGATGCGCGTGCGCAGTTCTGCCAGCATCAGTGAGTCGAAACCGATGTCGTCAATCAGCAAGCTTTCATCGGCCAAGGGTTTGTCTTCCATCTTGGCCAGGTGCCGGATCAGGTACTTCACGTAGTCGCGGGTGGTCATGCCGGCCGGTGCCGCCAGCGGCTCGGGGGTAGACGATGCGGTGCTGCGTTCCAGCGTGTGGTCGTTCAAGGCATCCAGTTGCTTGAGCCAATAACGGCTGCCCTGGAAGGCATAGGTGGGTAAAGGCAGCTTGCGCCGTTGTGCATGGGTGTCCCAGGCCGCCGGAACGATCGGGGCGCCGGCTTCGTACAAACCGGCGAGCGTGGCCGCGATGGTAGTCCAGATAGGCTGTGCGGCATGCGCAGTGGGTGTTGGTTCCCACAGTGGGTGATCGAGTGATCCCAGGGCAATCACGGTCTGTACGGGCTCACGTTCGAGCACCTGTTCCAGTAACCCATGTGCGGCGTAGGGCTGCGCGCTGTCGGGGCTGGGGCGATACACACAGGCACCGGCGTCGACCTGCTCGGATGCAGCGGCGATGCGCTGCAGGCCCTTGTCCAATGACAGGTTTCCGGCAATCACGGCGGCTATCCCCTGCGTGGCGCCCTGGGCGACAATCCAGCGCGGCTGCACGCCGAATGAGCGCCACATCATGGCGTGACCATAAAACAGTGCCGCGTCCGCCAGACGCTGTGCCTGCGGATTCAGCGCCAAACCCTCGAGGTCGATTGCCAGGGTTCGCCCGGCGGCCTCGATGCACTCGGCGTAGGCGCGTTGAAACGCCTGGCTGCTCTGGCGACAGGCGTAATAGCGCTTGCGGTCCGACGCGGTGAGCGCGCTTATGACCCAGCCGACCTGGCCTGCGCCATCCTTCGGCGGCGCGGCACTGCGCTTACGATCCAGGGCGCGCTGCAATGCGTGGATCAGTTCGGCGCGGTTGTTCCCGCTTACGGCAAGCCGCTGTTCGAATTGACGTCGCCCGCCATTTTGCGAGTAGCAGATATCGGCCAGCGCCTGCTCATCGCTGCCCTCCAGGTATGCAAGCAGCTGCGACGCATACGTGTCGAGCGCGAGCGTCTCGCGGGCGCTGATGAACAACAGATGAGGCCGCTGTTCAACGGTCGACGCGGGTGGCGCCGCCGGGCTGTACGACTCCATGACGATGTGCGCGTTGGTACCGCTGAAGCCGAATGAGCTGACTGCAGCCAGGCGAGAGGCGCTGGTACCGGTCGGCCACGCTTGGCGATCGGTGCAGATGGCGATGTTCTCGTCATCGAGATCGACAAACGGGTTGACGCAATTGAAGTGCAACTGCGGCGGGATTTCGCCTTGCTGCAGTGCCTTGGCGACCTTGATGATGCCCGCGACACCGGCGGCTGATTCGCTATGGCCGATATTAGTCTTGAGGGAGCCGACGCGCAGCGCGGTATCACGCCCTGCCGCCCGGCCATAGACGGCGCCCAGGGATTGCAGTTCGATCGGATCGCCGAGTTTGGTGCCGGTGCCGTGAGCCTCGACATAACCGACGTCCTTGGGGTTGACCCGGGCATTCGCCAGGGCGCTGCGGATGACCCGCACCTGGGAGGGACCGTTCGGGGCCATGATGCCCTGGCTCAGGCCATCCTGGTTGACCGCCGAACCGCGGATCAGGGCGTAGATATGATCGCCGTCCGCAACCGCCCGGGACAGGCGCTTGAGTACCACCACCCCACAGCCTTCGGCGCGCACATACCCGTTGGCGGAGGCATCGAATGCCTTACACAGGCCTTGCGGTGAATGCATCATGGCCTGCGACTGGGCCACCGAGGTGGTCGGCGCAAGGATCACATTGCAGCCGCCGGCCAGGGCGAAATCACACTCGTCCAGGCGCAGGCTCTGGCAGGCCAGGTGCACCGTGACCAGCGAAGACGAGCAGGCGGTATTGAGGGTCAGGCACGGACCCTTGAAGTCGAAGGTGTAGGACACGCGGCCGGAGTGCACGCTTTCATGATTGCCGGCATTCATATGCGCCGCGATTTCATCGAGGCTCAAATGCCGCACCAGCAAATCGGAGTGGTCTTTGTTCATGATGCCGGTGAACACCCCAGCATTCGCGCCGCGCACGCTGTCGGGCGGCATGCCGGCATCTTCCAGGGCCTGCCAGGTGACTTCGAGCAACGTGCGTTGTTGCGGGTCCATGCACTCGGCTTCACGGGGCGTGATGCCGAAGAGTTGCGCGTCGAAACGCAGCACATCGGCGAGCAGCCCGGCACTGGGCGAATAGGTCTTACCCGGCCGCGGCGCCTGCGGATCGAAGAAGCGCTGCTGGTTCCAGCGCTGATCGGTGAGCGGCGACACGCTGTCCACGCCGTCGCACAGGTTGCGCCAAAACTGTTCGACGCCTGCGTCGGCCCCCGGATAGCGGCAGCCAATGCCGACAATGGCGATGGCTTCGTGCGCACGCTCGTCCAGTGCCTTGATGTCAGCGTTGAGCCGGTTGATTTTCTTCAGCGCGTTCTCCATGAGCGCGCGGCTATCGTTGTGTTGCGTCATGCTGGCATTCCCTTTTCGCGTGCGTGTCGGCTCAAAGTGCTTCATCCGCCAGGAGGGCGATGAGTTCTTCGTCGGTCAGGTGGTTGAAGTTGTCGTGTGCTTCGTGCACCGGTCCGGAGGAGGAGGGTGGTGGGGCGAGGACGCGCATGTCCTCGGCGACGGGGTACAACTGCTCGAGAATAAAGGTGCTCATGCTACGAACGGTCGGGTAGTCGAACAGCAGTGTGGCGGGCAGCTTTCTGCCCACGATGCCCGCCAGTTTGTTGCGCAGCTCCAGAGCCATCAGCGAATCCAGGCCTTCCGATTGCAGCGGCTCGTTGACGTCCAGCAGTTGACGCTCATTGAGCGCCATGATGTCCCTGGCTACCCGCAGCACGAATTGCTCGATATAGGCCTGGCGCTCTGGGGGCGTTAGTTCGTCACAGTCGCTGCGCAGCACGCTCAGTTCTGCCAGGTACTCGCTTTCACTGACGGGTTTCCTGATCAGGTTGGCCAGGGTCGAGCGCTGTGCACCTTCGCTGATCGACGTGTGAACCTGGCTCCAGTCGATATCGATCACCGTCGGGTTGGCCTGTGCAGTGCCGGCCAGGCTAAACAACATCTCAAGGGCCCGGCGAGGCGGCAGCAGGCCAATCCCCGGGGCACGTTGGAAGTTGGCTTGGCGTGCAACGCTGTGTGCCATGCCTTGCCCGTCCCACGGTCCCCAATTGACGCTGAGGCCGGCGAGGCCCTGGCTACGCCGGTCGAGTGCCAACTGATCGAGGAATGCGTTGGCCGCGGCGTAGTTGCCTTGGCCCGGCGAGCCAAACACCGTCGCGGCGGAAGAAAACAGCACAAACCAACGCAGCCCACGTTCCCGTGTCGCCAGGTGCAACCACCAGGCGCCGTCAACCTTGGCGGGCAGCGGTGCGTGGAAGTCCTCCCAGGACTGGGCACCCAGCAAACCGTCGCGCAGTACACCGGCGCAATGAAACACGCCGTCGAGGGCGGGCAAGGTGCGGTCGATCTCGTCCACCAGTTGAGTGATCTGGTCGGGTTCGCCGATGTCGCAGGGCCTGATCACGACCGAGGCGCCCAGTGCCTGCCAACGTTCGAGGTACGGCGCCAGCGCTTGGGGGTTGACGCTGCGTGCCACCAGTACCAGGTGGCGGCCACCGCGCTCGATGATCAGGTCGGCCAGGCCCAGCCCGATGGCGCCCAGCCCACCGGTAATCAGGTAGCTGCGGTCGGCGCTGAACGTGGCAGCTTGCGCCGCGTTGGCGTCGAGGGGCATGTGTGTCAGCCGCGCGACCTGACGGGCACCGTCGATGTAGCGCACAGTGCGCTCGTCATCTGCCACCGCCAGTTCGGCGAACAGGTGGTCGATACGCTCCTGCACGGTGCTCGCACCGAGGTCGACATGGCGGCTGCGAGCCTGAGGGTGTTCTTCACCCATGACGTTGCTCAGGCCACGCAACATGGCCGGCAGGGGCGGCTGGTCCGTGAGGAACGGTGCGCTGCTGACGGCAAAGGTCCAGTCCGGCTCCGCCCCGGTGCCCAGGCAATACTGCTGGAGCGCCAGGATGGGCAGCAGCAGGGTGCGTTGTTGTTCCGCCAGGTTCTCCTGGTTGTCTGCCGATCGGTTCAGGCCTTGCAGGTCGATGACGTGCTCGATCAGTTGGCCTTGTGCCCACGGATCAATCACGCTCGCCAGGCTTCCTGGCAGCGTCGCGAGTTCAATGCGTGCATGGCCATCAGGCTCGCCGTTGGTGCTCAGGCACAGCACCCGTTTGCCGAGGTGCTGCAAGCGCTGTTGCAGCTCCGGGGCGTGTCCGTGGTTGTCCGCCAGGATCACCCACAGCGGGTTGGCGGCCGTCGATACCGGGCGCGTCGATTCGACGGGTGCGACAGCCGGTACCCAGTCGAACTGATACGCCAGTGAGCGTTGCTGGTTGAGCGAGTCGATCAGCACCGACTTCGGTGCCCGCTTGCTGCGCAGCGCTTCCACGATCACCACCGGCCGGCCTTGCTGGTCGTATACGCTCACCCGATGGCTGTAGGCCTCAAGGGCGGCATCGTCGGCGTTCAGGGGGGCAGGGGACAGGCACACCACGTGGCACCACAGCGGGCCCTTGACTTGCTGGAGCACCTCAAGCGTGTCGATGGCGAAAGGGATGTACAGGGTGTCGCGCCCCGCCAGGCTGAACTGTGCCTCATAGGAGGCCGCGGCGGTGGTTTGGAAAAACGCGTCCATCAACCCCGGGGCGACGACGTAGCCTTGCTCCAGGTCGCCCGGTTTACGTAGGCGCGACAAGGCTTCACCCGGGCGTCGCCAGATCTGTTCCACCCAGCGGAAGCAGCCATTGAGCTCATAACCGGCTGCCGCCATTTCGCGGTAGAAGGCCAGCCCATCGAGTTGCTGATCCAGGCCTAGGACAAGGGACTGCGGTTCAATGGCCGGTGCCTTGGGCGGGTTTGCCGCCGGCTGCTCAGCCAGGGTGCAGGCAAAGTTATGTTGCCAGGCACCTTCAGCGCCTTCGGTACGGCTGTAGCCGGCGATATCGACGACGCCTTCCTGGCGCGAAACGATGTATTGGAAGCTTTTGACTTCATCTGGCGCGAACACCATGGCACCGGGAAAGGTGACATCACTGAGTTCGTACCCGAGGGGTATCTTGAGGTCCTCGGCAATCAGCGCGGACATTGCCAAATGCGTCGCGCCGGCAATGACCGTGGTGCCGTAGAGCTGGTGGTCATTGATCGGGAACGGCGTCTCACCGCCAAAACCCAATTGATAAATCACATCGCCAGTGGCACTCGTGGTCTTTTGCCCCAGTTTGGGCAGGTTGGGGCGTTGCGCTCGGCTGTTGGGCTGGCGCGAAGGGTACAACTGCTGGCCATCGTGCCTGGGCCAGAACGGCCGGTGCTCAAAGGCATAGGTCGGCAGGGTGAGGCGCGGCCAGGTGCGTTGCTGGGCAAACAGTTGCGGCCAGGTCGGTGTGAGCTGGCGGATATACAGCTGCGCGAGAGCGTCCAGCATCTGTTGGCGATCAGCGGTTTTTGCTTTGAAGGACGACAACCAGCAGATGCTCGAGTCGTTGAGGCAGCGCCTGGCCATCCCTATAAATTGGGTGGACGGCCCGATTTCCAGCCCGGCCAGCGGCTGCAAGCCTTGCAATGTGTTGAGCGCCGCATCGAGCAGCACGGGAGCCTGGACGTGGCGAACCCAGTAGTCAGCGCAGGCGTAATCGTCCTTCAGCACGGTCCCGGTGACGGTGGATACGAAGGTGATGGAAGATGGTTGGAACGCAATGCCCTCTGCCACGGCGCGGAACGCCTTCAGCATGGGGGCCATCAGCGGTGAATGGAAACCGTGGGAGACGCGCAGGGATTGGGCGTCTACGTCACGGTCGGCACACAGCGCGATCAGGCGCTGCATGGTCTTCGAGCACCCCGAGACTACCGTGTTCGCCGGGCCGTTATGGGCACCGATTGCCAGGGTGTCGGTGACGTCACCGAGGGCATCGAGCAGGCCCAGGGTGGTCGCATGGTCGGCATGCACTACCAGCATCGAACCCTTCTCGCAGTGCTCGACCATCAGCCTGGCCCTGGCACAGATCAGGCGAACGCCATCCTCAAGCGACATCACGCCGCCCAGGCAGGCTGCCGCGTATTCACCCACGCTATGCCCCAGCACATAGGCGGGAATGACGCCCCAGGCCATCCATTGTTTGCCCAAGGCATATTGCAGGGCGAACAGGGCAGGCTGGGTGTAGTAGGTGTCGTTCAACTGGCGCGCATCGTCCGCCCACATCACGTCCAGGATCGAACCCAGCAGTAATGGCTGCATGAGTGCCGCGCACTCATCCAGCGCCTGCTTGAAGGTCGGTTCCTGGGCGTAGAGCGTGCGCCCCATGCCCAGGTACTGGCTGCCCTGGCCCGTGAACAGGAACGCGGTACCCGTTGTACCGCGTAGGTCGGGCAGAGGGGCCTGCGGTGAGGGGGCCAGCAGTTGCTCGCACAATTGCTGGGTCGTGGTTGCAACGAACGCCTGGCGGGTCTCGAAGTGCGCGCGCGTGGTGCTGGCGCTGTAGCACAGGCTGGCAAGGTCCACTTCGCGGTTCTGCAGATACTGGACGTACTTGGCTTTGAGTGCGGCCAATGCGTTCGGGGTGCGCGCGGAAAGTGGCAGCAAGTAGGGCCGTTCGTCCTGCTCGGCTGGCAGCTCGACAGACACAGCGGATCCTTGGGCAAGCACCAGGTGGGCGTTGGTTCCGCTGAAACCGAACGAACTTACCGCGCCGATGGCGGGCATGTGCGTCGGCCATCGGCGCAGTTGGTCGGCGACCACGACGCTGGGGGCATCGCCCAGGATATTCGCGCTGAAGTGCTGGTTGAGCCGATTCAGGTGCAAGTTGCGCGCGATGGTGCCGTGTTGCAGCATCAACGCCAGCTTGATCAGGCTGGCAACGCCGGCGGCGGCTTCGGTGTGACCGATGTTGGTCTTGACCGAGCCGACATACAGCGGGGTTAGATCGGCCCGCTGCCCATAGACGGCTTCGATGGAGCGCATTTCGATCGGATCGCCCAGCGGCGTCCCTGTGCCGTGGGCCTCCAGGTATTGCACGGCGCGCGGCGCAACGCCCGCGTTGGCCAGGGCGGCGCGCATCACACGTTCCTGTGCCGGGCCATTAGGGGCGGTGAGCCCCTGGCTGCGTCCGTCCTGGTTGACACTGCTGCCTTTGATCACGCCCAGCACGTTGTCGCCATCGCGCAGTGCATCGTCCAGCGGCTTGAGCAACACCAGGCCGCAGCCCTCGGAGCGCACATAGCCGTCGGCGGATTGATCGAAGGTTTTGCAGCGACCGTCATGGGACAGCATGTGGGCCTTGGACAGCGCCACGTTGGTGTGGGGGGACAGCGTCAGGTTCACACCGCCTGCCAGCGCCACTGTGCACTCGCCACTGCGCAGGCTCTGGCAGGCGAGGGCAACGCTGACCAGGCTGGAGGAGCAGGCCGTATCGATGGCAATCGCGGGGCCTTCCCAGCCGAGGAAATAGGCCAGGCGGCCGGCATTCACGCTGATTGAATTGCCGGTGGCGAAGTACGCGCTGGTCTCTGGCGCGCCTGGGGCATTCAGGATGTGGCTGTACTCATTGGGGCCGCAGCCGACAAAAATCCCACCTTTTTCCACCGTTGAAGGCAATACGCCCGCGTGCTCCAACGCTTCCCAGCCGACTTCCAGCAACAGCCTCTGCTGGGGGTCCATGCTGGTGGCTTCCTGGCTGCTGATATTGAAAAAGCTGTTATCAAAGCCGGCGACATCGTCGAGCAGGCCACCCCATCGGCTGTACATTTTGCCGGGCGCATCAGGGTCTGCATCAAAGTACTCGGCGCTGTTCCAGCGTGCATTGCCGACTTCGCCCACCCCATCAATCCCTTCCACCAGCATTGACCAGAACGACGCCGGGTCGGTCACGCCGCCTGGGTAGCGACAGCCCATGCCGATAATCGCGATGTCCTGCCGCGCAGGTGCACAGTCGCCCATGGCGGTGTCGGTCTCGACGGCCTGTGGGCTGCGTTCCTTGAGCAACGACAGCAGGTAGCCGGTGAGTTGTCCCAGGCTTGGATAATCGAACAGCAAGCTCACCGGCAATGTTTCGCCGGTCAGGGTCGAAAGCCGATTGCGCAGTTGCACCGCCATCAAGGAGTCCAGGCCCATTTCGATCAACGGCGCGTCGACCTTGTAATGCTCGTCGTCGTGGCTGCCGGAGACTTCGGCGATGCTCTCGCGCAATAGACGCTCGATCGCGGCACTCGGGGGCAGGGGGCTCATTCTGTCAACGTAGGTACGCAACGGAGGCTGCGCCGCAGGCTCGATCGAAGTCGCAGGCGCCTTGACGGTTGACTGGCTGTAGAGCCTCATCAGCGCAGGGCTGGAAGGGCTGTGCTGGAGCGTGACCAAGGCGTCCTGGCGCAGCGTGAGCACCAGCGGGTTGTGGTGCGGCCCGGACAGCAGCGTGAAGAACGCCTTCAGCCCGTCGGCAGGTGTGATCAAGCCCAGCCCCTGGGCCGCGAGCGCGGCGGCGGTGGTTGCATCGGTGCTGGCCATGCCGGCACCGGCCCATGGGCCCCAGGCGTAGCAAGTCGCGACCATTCCTTGCGCACTGCGAAAGGCCGCCAGCTCATCCAGGAAGCTGTTGCCGGCGCAATACGGTCCTTGGGCGTAGTTGCCGAACACGGCGGACACGGAAGAAAACAGTGCGAAGCAATCCAGTGCCAGGTGAGCGGTGAGTTCATGCAGGTACCAGGCGGGCGCGACCTTAGGCGCCAGTATTGCGGCCACGGCAGCTTGGCTCAGGCCGTCAATCCGGCAGTCATTGAGTGTGCCGGCGGTGTGGATGACGCCGGCCAGCGGTAAGAGGGTCTGCCCGCACTCGGCGATCAATCCGGCCAGGGCAGCCCTGTCGGCGATGTCCATGGACACGGTCCTGACATCGCAGCCTTGTTCGCGCAGGCGTCCGACAATAGCCTGTTGGGCGGTGTCCAGCGCGCTGCGGCGGGAAACCAGCAGCAACTGGCCGGCGCCTCGGGCCGTCAGGCCCTGGGCAATCTCCAGGCCAAGTGCACCCAGGCCGCCAGTGATCAAGTAGCTGTGGTTGTCGCGGATAACCAGGGGCGTCGGATGTGCAGGGGCCACGTCCACGAGGCGACATTCGTAAGCCTGGTCGGCGTCGAGGCGCACTTCAAAGGGCACCGCGGCGCTGACGGGAGCTGCCAGCCAGTCCAGCAGGCGCAAAGCGTCTTCAGCCAATGATGGGCCGGGCTGCACGTCGACCTGGCTGAACCGCAGGTGCGTGAACTCTTGCGCCAGGGTCTTGACCAGCCCGACGCTGGCGCTGTGAATCAACCGGGCCGCAGGGCTCGAGTTGTAATGGGCGACGACGAAACGGGCATTTGGCGCCAGGCACGGCGCGGCGCATAGGCGTGTGCCGAGGGTGACGAAATCCTGGACGTGCTCGACGGCGGCCGGCCCTGCGTCGGTTCTGGTTGAGGTGCTGACATACAGGACGGCATCGAATGGCGCGTCCGTGAAGCGCTCCAGCGTTGCGAGCTCGCTGGCGAACACATGGGTAAGCGCGGGGTGCTGCAGCGCTTCGATCAAGTCAGGTGCGTCGCACACCAGCAGCCAGCGGCCGTTCAAAGGCCGTCGATGTTCACGGAAGTTGCCGGTGGAGTGCCATTGGCGGTGGACGCACAGTTGCAGCTCGGCGGGTGCCACCTTCGCCGAGACTGCGCGGCGTTTGACCGCAGGTCTTGCACCGCCTTCAAACCAGTAGGGTTTTTCGTCCAGTGCTTCAAACGGCAGTGCCAGTTTGCGCACGTTACCCTGGGGCGCGGGGAGGGCGGGCAACACACCGTGGACATAGAGTTGAGCGAGGTTTTTGCGCAGCAGGCGATTGGCGTCATGGCCTTTGTGCAGCGAGGCGAGCAGCACACGCGTATCGTTGCTGGCCAGTTCGCGCCGGGCGAGATCGATCAGCGTGGCACTCGGGCCGACTTCCAGCAGCAGGTGCGGTTGTTCCGCCAGCAGCACCTGGAGGGCGGCATGGAACTCCACGGGCGCGGCGATCTGCCGGACCCAGTAGTCAGCCTCGCACAGCTCATGGTCGACGCGCCGCCCCAGCACGGACGAATAGAACGGCAGCGTGGGTGCGCTGTAGCGAACCTGCTCGGCGACCCGGGCAAACGCTTCGAGCATCGGTTGCATCAACGTGCAGTGAAACGCCCGCGAAACCGCCAGGGGCGTATTGCGAACACCTTGTTCATCGAGCTGGTGTTTTATCTGGGCGATCGCCGAGGCTTGGCCGGAGATCACCAGGTCATTGCGGCTGTTTTGCGCGGCAATCGAGACCTGATCGGCAAACGGTACCAGCAGGTGCTCAAGGGTGTGGCGCTCGATGTGCACCGCCAGCATGGCGCCGGGGGCGGTGAGGGCGGTCATCAACTGGCCGCGCTGGATAATCAGCTTGAGCCCGTCCTCCAGGGAAAATACCCCAGCGGCGCAAGCCGCCGCATACTCGCCCAGGCTGTGGCCGATCACCGCTGCCGGGATGATGCCCAGGCTGGCCCAGAGGCGGGTGAGGGCATATTGAAGGCAGAAAATCGCCGGTTGCGTGTAATGGGTCTCAGCCAGTTCTGCCGCGCGGTTTCCCCACAGCACGTCTTTAATGCCGTGGCCGACTTCACGCTGATAGAGCTCATCACACTGCTCCAGGGCTTCTCGAAACACCGTCTGGCTGGCGTACAACGACTCGCCCATGCCGACGTATTGCGCGCCTTGGCCGGAGAACATCAGGCTCGGGGCGCAGGGTGTGTCTGGCGCGACACCCTGATAAACCGCCTCCGGGCATTCGCCCGCGACAAATCGCGCGAGCAGTTGGCTGGCGTCCTGTGCGCTTTGCGCCACCACCGCCAAGCGGTGTTTCGACGATTGTCGGTAGCGATTGCTAGCGTGGCAGACGTCGGTAAAAGCGTGTGCGGTATCGCGCAGGTAGGTTTGCCAGCGCGTGCCGGTGAGCGTGAGCGTGTGCGCCGAGGAGGAGGTGAAGCTGAGGACGCCAGGGCTGGTTTCGGGCGCGTCTGACGGGCCTTCGTCATCCGCCGACGAGAGGATCATGTGGACATTCGTACCGCTCAACCCGAAGGCACTGACGCCGGCGTAATGGGGCGCGTCCTGTTGTGGCCAGGCCTGGCTCCGGGTCGGCACCACCAGGTTGTTTGCGGCCCAATTGATATGAGGGTTGGGCGTGGAAAAGTGCAGGTGCGGCACGATCAGGTTGTGCTTGAGCGAGAGCGTCAATTTGATCAATGCTGCGATCCCGGCTGCCGATTCCAGGTGGCCGATGTTGGTCTTCACCGAGCCAATCAGCAGTGGCACGCCTGCTGAGTCCCGGCGTAATGCGCGCAGTAACGCATTGGCTTCAATCGGATCGCCCAGGGGCGTCCCGGTCCCATGGGTCTCGACATAATGAATGTGCTCGGGGCTTACCCGGGCCTTTTTGAGTGCTGCTTCGATCACTGCCTGCTGCATACGTCCGTTGGGGGCGGTCAGGCCGTTGCTGGCGCCATCATGGTTGACCGCCGAGCCACGGATCACCGCATAGATATGGTCGTTATCCAGGCGTGCCTGCGTCAGTGTCTTCAGTACGACGACACCGCAGCCTTCACCGCGTACATAGCCGTCGGCCTCGGCGTCGAAGGTGCGGCACAGGCCATGGCGAGACAAGGCTTGCATGCGCGACAGACCTATGCTGTTTTCCGGGCCGAGAATTACATTCACCCCGCCGGCCAACGCCATGCTCGACTCGCCTTTGCGCAAGCTGTCGCACGCCAGGTGCACGGAGAGCAGCGAGGATGAACAGGAGGTGTCCAGAGCCAGCGTCGGCCCGTGGAAACCGAACAGATACGACACACGGCCTGCCGCCACACTCTGGGCATTGCCCAGGCACGCATAGGCGTCGATCAGGTTCGGGGCCAACGGGTCGATGGCCAGGCGCGCATAGTCGTTGGTGCTCATGCCAAGGAACACCCCGGTCTTGCTACCTTTCAACTCATCGAGGTTCTGGTTCGCATCGCGCAGCGCTTCCCAGCACACCATCAGCAGTTGGCGCTGTTGTGGGTCCATCAGGTTGGCTTCGTGGGTCGGCAGCTTGAACAGTTGGGCGTCAAAGTGATCGATGTTGTCCAGCAGGCCGCCGTGCTGGCTATAGATCTTTCCGGCCATGCCGGCGTCCTGGTGGAAGTAGTCGTCCGCCGACCAGCGCTCATTGCTGATATTGCGCACGGTGCAGTCGCCGTTCTTCAGTTGCTGCCAGAAGGCTTGCGGTGTTGTCGCGCCGCCTGGGAACCGGCAGCCGATACCGACAATGGCGATCGGTTCATCCAGGTTCGATTGCAGGTCCTGGACTTGTTGCCTGAGATTGAGGATTTCGCAGACAGAGTTTTCCAGAAGCTCCTTGATTCCCGTGGGTTTAGCGTCTGTCGATTTCATTGGTTTGATCTCAAGAAGTTAGTCTTCACCCGCAACAGGGTGATTAAAAAGCAGTGCGCATCGCCAAATCGTGGCCACGGGCTGACCGGCTTGCCGCAGTGGCCGCCAGTCGTTCAGGGAGGTAGAGCGTGTGCAGGTCTTGAGCGGCGCCAGGCGCTCCGCTTGAGACGGTCAACTGTGGGCAGTCGGGCTTTTGGGGCCGAGCAAACTCTCGAGCAATGCCATCATTGCCTGTTCATCCATCTGCCCCAGGCCGGCCTTGTCGACGGAGGGCTCGGCCAGCGGGCGCGACGGCTGCACGACTGGCGTGCCTGCCTTCGCCGTGTCAGCCACATAACCCGCCAGTTCACCGGGCGTCGGGTAATGCCAGGCGATCGTCGAATCCAGCGGCACTTTGGACACCAGGGACAGTTCGGCGGCGAGTTCCACGGCGTCCATGGAGGTTATGCCCACCTCGGAAAACGGTGTATCAATCGATATCGACAGGTTCTCGCTGTAGTCGCGATCAAGCAGCCAGCGGAAAATCCAATCGCCAACGGCGTCTCGCGTGACGGACGACAACGGCGGTGGGGTGTAATCCAGTGCATCAGCGGCGGGGGCGTTCATCAGGTCACTTCTCCGTGTGAAATAGTGTGAGGCTCAAGCCCCGGTGGCGGCAGGCTGAAAAGGAACCAATTGCTTGTCGATCAAACGTTGGCGAATGACACGCCGGCGTTTTTTTCCGCTTGAGGTTTTTTCGATGCTGCCCTTTGGGCAAAAGTGCACGCGGTTCAATAGCGCGTCGTGGATGTCGAGCACCGCCAGGGTCAGGGTTTGCTGTTTTCTGGCCAGCTCGCTGCCGGTGTCGTTGGCGTCGCCCTCAAGCACCAGGTGCAGCTCCATCAAACCGGTATGCGCGTTTTCGATTGACAGCAACGCACTGCCGGACGCGCGTACAAAGTCAAAACCTTCGATGGTTTCCTCGATGTCCTCAGGGACGATGTTCTTGCCGCCAATGACGATCAAGTCATCCTGGCGCGAGTAGAAATAGAGCTCTTGCTCATGCATGAACCCCAGGTCTCCGGTACGCAGTCGACCGTCCTTGAGCTTGGCGAGGGTTGCCTCGGGCATGTTCAGATAGCCCGGCGTGAGGCAGTCGCTCTCGATATTGATTTCACCGAGCTTGAGGTCCGGCAGCGGCTGGTCGTTGGCATCGCGCACGCTGATCAGATGGTGCTGGTTGGCTTCACCGGAGGACACCAGCTCAATGCGGGCCTGGTCGGTTTCGTTGGCCAAGCGCACCTCCCCATCGGTACCGAGGGTGACCGCGAGGATCTTCAGCGTGCCTAGCTTGCTCGCGCTGGCGCCCAGGCTGTTTTCCGCCATGCCGTAGGCGGAGTGGATGTGCTCCGGGGCGAGTTTGAGCGGGGCGAAGCGCTCCTGCACTTTCCTGAGTACCAGGGCACTGATTTTTTCTGCCGAGATGTAGAGGTGCAGGCGAGACAGGTCGATGTGTTCATCGTCGTACAAGCGCTTCACTGTACGCAGGGCCGCCACCAGGGCGGAGTTGGTGATAAAGCTCAGGTCGACCTGATGTTCAGACAACAGCTTGAACCAGCGTGCCGGATTGCGCATGAAGTAATCCGGGGTGGCGAGCAGGTGGTTGCAGCCGCGGAACATCGGGAACAGCACACCGGTGAACAGGCCCATGTCGTGGTGGATCGGCGTCCACGAGGCGCAGCTTTGCACGCTGGTACCCTGGCGGCTGGCGGTATGGGAGCGCTCGATGTGCTGGAGCTGATTGATGATCATGGCGTGGGTCACAATCACACCTTTGGGGAAACCGGTACTGCCCGACGAGAACTGAATGATCGCCATGTCCTGTGGCTTGGCCACGGCAACGGCTGGCGCGGTGGGCGGTGCCGGTGGGTCGAATGTCGGTTCCGAATGGATATTCAGTCCGGTTACCGTGCGCCACAGCGCGATGTCATCGGTGCTGATCGCCTTGTCGCACAACAGTAATTGGAAGCTGCACGACTGATTGCAGCCGGACAGGAAATCCGCGTAATTCACATATTTACCGGACTTGGTCCGCAGTGGGACGGCGACCAGGTTCAGTCGCCAGCACGCCATCAGATAACCGACCAATTCGATACTGTTATTGAGGATCAAGCCGACGCGGTCCTGCTCCTGCAAGCCTTGAGTGGCCAGTTTTGCGGCGCATTCATCCACCAGCAAACCCAGTGCTTCTATGCTGTACGACTGCTGTGTGTCAGCGAACGTCCATCGCGCAGTGTTGTTTTTCAGTGCATGGCTGAATGTATGATTGATGGTCAGCATTTTTTATTCTCGCAGGCAGTCTTTCCCAAGTAGGATTGGGGGCATTGGTTGTGAGTTGTTAGAAGTAGAAGTCGAGCTTTACTTGAATGCGATCGTTGTTCTCGAATTGTCCGAATAGACCATTGCGGTCTCCATAAAACACATCCAGGCCAACAGTACCCTTAATACTTTCAGTCAATTTAGAGGCGTATTGAAGTCGAAACAGTCCATCGCCGTCATTATTGTTGGTGAGCCAGCGGGCCTCAAAACTGTCGCGTTGATGACGCAGGTCTTTGCGATAAAGGAACGTCATTATATTGTCGATTTTTTTACGCGGCAGGTACTCCGTAGTTGCGCCCAGGATACTTTGATAGAACTGCGCACTGAAGACACTTTCGGCGACGCCATAATAATCAAGCCCGAGCACGTAACTGGTGTCGTTGGTTTGGAAGCGGCCATCTTTGCTGAGCGGGTCATAGTCGATGACTGAACGCTGGGTTGCGTGGGCCAGTTCACCGCGTAATACATAATCGCCGATTGAAGTACTGGCACTGCCGCCGAACGTGTGGGTACGTTCATAGCGTTCGCGAACATTGATCACCGGGCCAGTGCTTGTCATGACCATTTGCGTTTCAAAGAAGGGTGCGTCGTTGTAGTGATACATGTAATTCAGGGAAAAATCCCAGGAATCGACGCTGGACGTGAGGGCAATGCCTACGTCGGAATCCTCTATCGGCCGGTCTGGCCGCTCGGCGCGCTGGCGTTGTACCGGCAGGTTTAACCCTGCGGGGGCGGCGGGGATCAATCGCCGTGAGCGAATGGCAAACTCGCCTTCGTTGTAATTGGGAAAGTCGGTGTAGGTCTGGTCGGGAATCCATAGCACCTGCATGTCGAACGGGCCTACAGGCACGACGACATTAGCCATCCAAGTCGGTATGCGGGCCTCCTCCGGGTCTTCGAGAATGAATTCGCGGTAATTCATCGGGTTGACGATATCCAGTACCGTCACCCCATCTGCCTGCCCCCAGACCACTTGTTGCTTGCCCAGGGTCAGGGTGCCTTCCTGGCCTAACGTTTGTCGGTAATAGAGTTCACGCAAGTCGAACTGAAAAGGGTAGTTGTCGTAAATCTTACGCCCATCGCTGATCGGTGAAAGTGCTGTCTGGTCCGGTTCGCCGGGTTCCAATTGGCCGCTCATGTTCCAGCGCAGGCGAGTTGACATGAACAACCGCGCCTCTGACTCGGTCTCGTAGGACAGCGAGTTGTAGAAGCGTGTTTCAGACTTTGAAAGTTTGCCCTCAGCTATATTTTCAGCCGTCTGATACGACACTCTTGAATCTGAATTGATTTCTCCAGCGAGCACCAACATAGGCAGCACGGATGCTGAGAGTATGAGTGATTTGAACATGGGGGCGCCTTAGAACGAGCTCTAATATTATTATGCGTATCGATGAAGTCTGCGCACGAATTGCAGGGCGAAGAGCACGTGCATCGGGGGCTTTATTGAACGGTGGCGTGTCGTAATTAAGCTAGAGGTGGGCGTAGTTGTATGACGTGATGACGGTGGTGTAGGCGATAAACTGATTTTTGCCGTGGCTTCGTTTTTTCAAACCCTCACCTGGAAGGAGGTGATGAGGGGAAAGTTGTTTATTCAGCGTCATTGAAGCGTCCATGCATGATCGGTCGGGAAGCGCAATATTTCAGCGGTGTCGAAATGCTATCAGTGCGCGTTACTTAACTCAACAAGAGTACTTCGAAATGTTTTTGGTCTAATAACGTGTCATCTGCCCTAAGGGACAGATGATTAAGGCCGTGTTTTATATGGTGTTTTTTTTAACTTGGAACGTTCGTGTCATAACTGCCCGAAAATAATATTTCGCTTAATGCTCATTGTAGATGTGTCTAGATGTGTCTGTGCCGCTGAAATCAAAAAACTGAACTACCGTACCAATGGTTACTTGACTCTGTCCCATGGGACACCTCGTATGCTTTTTCCAAGCGCCCCCTGGCGCGCCACGAACAAGGAGTTCCTGTGAAAGGTTTATGTCTGGTGACAGGTGCCAACGGTCATCTAGGTAATACCTTGGTGCGAGCGCTGCTCGCCCAGGGCTATCGGGTTCGAGCCGGCGTTCGTGACATCCATGGCCACACACCCTTTGCCGGGCTGGACTGCGAGTTGGTGTATGCCGAGTTGCGGGACAGCGCGGCCTTGGACAAGGCATTGGAGGGTGTGGAGGTACTGTTTCAAGTGGCCGCCGTGTTCAAGCACTGGGCACGCAACCCGCAGGCCGAGATTGTCGAGCCGAATATCCAGGGTACGCGACGTGTGCTGGAGGCCGCTTCACGGGCAGGGGTGCAGCGTGTGGTCTACGTCAGCTCGGTGGCTGCCATTGGTCATGATGGTACGGCGCTGGATGAGACGCACTGGAATACGGAAAGCGAGAACGCCTACTACACATCGAAGATTCTCTCCGAGCAGGCGGCCTGGGAGTGCGCTGAGACGTTGGGGTTGAGCATGGTGTCGGTATTGCCTTCGGCCATGGTTGGCCCCAATGCCGGCTCTCTCACGGATACCATGGGTTTTCTTCAATCGGTTCGGCAACGGCAGATGCCCTTTGACCCGGGGTTTCGTTTCAACTTCGTGGATGTTCGCGATGTGGCCAACGGGATGATACTCGCCGCCGAAAAGGGCCGGGCGGGGCAGCGCTATATCCTGGCCAATGAGCGTTCGTCGCCGCTCAGCGATTTGATCGAGGCCGCCAACACCCAGGCGTCTGGGTATCGCCAGCCGGTCTCAGTGCCACGCTGGCTGCTGCTGGGCGTGGCCTGGCTGCAGGAAGGCTGGGCGCAATTAGCGGGCAAACCCGCCCAGTTGCTCTTGAGCCAGGTGCGCCTGTTTCACAACGTGGCGCAGGAATACAACATCACCAAGGCGAAAAACGAATTGGGTTTCAACCCACGGCCGCCTGAAGTGGCCTTGAGGCAAGCGTTTGCTTATCTGTACAGACAGGCGTATCAACCTTATGAAGACCCGCCACAGGGCGAGGCGCAAACATTGAGTTCATCTCGCTTTTGAGTTCAATCAAGTGAAGATCAAGCGCCTGCAGTTCGGCGATCCTGTCCTGGACCTGTCGGCGCTTGTCGTCGACGGCCTCGTTGGCCAACGCCAGCGGAAAGGACTTCAACTTGTTTTTTGCGGCAATCAGCGGGTTCATCTCAGCCAGCTTGAAGCCGGCCATCTGTGCCTTGCGTATGAGGTGGACGATTTCCAAGTGGTGAGCGTTGTAGAGGCGATACCGCCCCTCACGCTCCGGCTCGTTGATCAGGCCCATTTGCTCGTAAAGTCGAATGGCTTTTGGGGTGCAGCCGGTCAGTTCGGCGAGTCGTCCGATGAACATCTGTCAATTCCTTATGTGAGACAGCAAATACTCTAGCGTTGTTTGATCGCCAGAGCTGCAAAAGCCGTCACATGAAAATCGAAAAATGTCGAGGTCGGGCTCAGTAGCGAATCATCACCGACTTCAGCTCGGTGTAGTCATCGATGAAGGCGCTGCCGAACTCCCGGCCTATCCCCGAGGACTTGTTGCCGCCAAACGGCACCGCCGGGTCCAGCATCGTGTGCATGTTCACCCACACCGTGCCGGCCTCGATGGCGGGCACCATGCGCAGGGCTTTGCCCAGGTCGTTGGTCCACAGGCTGGCGCTCAAGCCGTAGGGAGTGTTGTTCATCAAGGCCAGCAGTTCTTCTTCGCTGTCGTACGGCAAGAACGTGGCAATGGGGCCGAAGGTCTCTTCGTTGAGCAGGGTGTCGTTGACGCTGTTGGCGAGGATGATCGTCGGCTCGACGTAACAGCCCGGCCGGTCGATCAGGTTGCCACCGTGAATGATGCGGTTGTTTTCGGCACGGGCCTTGGCGAAGAACTCGCCGAGTTTGAGCTGGTGCTGGCGGTTGGTGACCGGGCCGAATTCGGTGCGCTCGTCCAGAGGCGAGCCGATGTTCAGCGTGCTCAGGCGCTGGGCCAGTTTGCCCATCACCGTTTCGATCTGTGAACGATGCACAAAGAAGCGTTCGGCGGCGGCGCAGATTTGCCCGGAGTGCAAAAAGCCTGCTTCGATGATGCCGTTGACGGCCTTGTCCAGGTCCACATCGGGCAGGAACCCGGCCGAGTTCTTGCCGCCCAGTTCAAGGGTGGCGCGGGTCAGCCCGGCGCCCATGGCACTCTGGCCCACCGCAATCCCGGTCGGCACGGAGCCGGTGAACGACACCTTGTCGGTGCCGGGGTGTTCGATCAGGCCTTTGCCGACGCTGCCGCCGCCGGTCAAGACGTTCAGCGCACCGGCGGGAAGGCCGGCGGCAATCGCCAGTTCGGCGATGCGCAGGATGGTCAGCGGCGTGAACTCGCTGGGCTTGATGATGATGCTGCAACCGGTCACCAGCGCCGAGGCGAGTTTCCAGATAGCGATCATGGTCGAGAAATTCCACGGCACGATGCCGACCACCACTCCGACCGGCTCGCGCAGGGTGAACGCGGTGTAGCGCTCGCCGGCGAAGGAGGGCAACGATGGGGTGATGGTCTGGCCGCTGATCTTGGTGGCCCAGCCGGCGTAGTAACGCAGGAAGTGCGCGGCCTGGTCGACTTCGAAGGCGCGGGAAATCTGGATGATCTTGCCTGACTGGCAGGTTTCGATCTGTGCCAGTTCTTCGCGGTGTTGCTCCAGCAGGTCGGCCAGTTTGAACAGCACGTTGCCGCGCACCGCTGGTGCGACCTGCGACCACTGCTTGAAGCCTCGGCTCGCGGACGCCACGGCCGCGTCAATGTCGGCCGGGTCGGCGTCGGCGACATCGGCGATGACCTGGCCGGTGGCCGGGTTGATCACCTCCAACCGCTGGCTGGAATGGCTCTCGACGTAGCCACCGTCAATGAACAACGTATGGGTTCGACGGAGGAAGGCTTCAACCTGGGGCAGCAGTGGAATATCGCTCATGGGTTTTTCCTGGTGGCAGAGATTGAAAAGCCCGAGGTTAATCCCAGTGGCCGGAACGGGCTTGACTGTGGCTGCCCAGTGGCATGTCTGTGGCTGCCAGCGCCTGTACACGGCGGATCAGCCTGGGCCTTTGAAAAGTACAATCTTGACTCTGGAAGGTGCATGTCCTGCCAGGAAGGCACGCTCCATACTGGCCCTGCATCCGGCGCCACGCCTTGATTCCTGGCGCTGCCCGGACATCCAATAATAAGCAGGGCCATCCATGAAAAAGCCAAACCCGCTCCTTGAAGACCTCAAGTCCATCCTGCCGACCATCGCCGCCAATGCCTTCGTGGCCGAGCAGGACCGCCAGGTGCCCGCCGAGAATATTGCGCTGCTCAAGAGCATCGGCATGCACCGTGTGTTTCAGCCGAAAGTGTTCGGCGGCATGGAGTTGTCGCTGCCGCAGTTTGCCGACTGCATCGCCTTGCTCGCCGGGGCCTGCGCCAGCACGGCCTGGGCCATGAGCCTGTTGTGTACCCACAGCCATCAATTGGCACTGTTCTCGGCCCAACTGCAGCAGGAGGTCTGGGGCACTGACCCGGATGCCACGGCCAGCAGCAGCATCGCGCCGTTCGGGCGCACCGAGGAAGTCGAGGGCGGCGTGCTGTTCAGCGGGGAAATGGGCTGGAGCAGCGGCTGTGATCACGCCGAGTGGGCGATCGTGGGGTTCCGCCGCAACAACCCCCAGGGCACCCAGGATTACTGCTTCGCGGTGCTGCCGCGCAGTGACTACCAGATCCGCGATGACTGGTTTGCCGCCGGCATGAAGGGCAGCGGCACCAAGACCTTGATCATCGACAAGGCCTGGGTGCCGGAACACCGCATCCAGAAAGCCAAGGACATGATGGAAGGCAAGTCCGCCGGCTTCGGGCTGTACCCCGACAGCAGGATTTTCTACTCACCGTACCGGCCGTATTTTGCCAGCGGTTTTTCCACCGTCAGCCTGGGCGTCGCCGAGCGGATGCTCGAGGTGTTCCGCGAAAAGACCAAGACCCGCGTGCGCGCCTACACCGGCGCGGCGGTCGGTGCCGCGACCCCGGCGTTGATGCGCCTGGCCGAGTCGACGCACCAGGTGGCCGCCGCGCGCGCCTTCCTCGAAAAAACCTGGGACGAACACGCTGAACACAGTGAGCAGCAGCGCTACCCCAGCCGCCAGACCCTGGCGTTCTGGCGCACCAACCAGGCCTACGCGACCAAGATGTGCATCCAGGCGGTGGACCGTCTGTTCGAAGCCGCCGGCGGCAACGCCTGGTTCGAGCACAACGAGATGCAGCGCCTGTTCCGCGACTCGCACATGACCGGCGCCCATGCCTACACCGACTACGACGTCTGTGCACAGATCCTCGGCCGCGAGCTGATGGGCCTGGAGCCCGATCCGAGCATGATCTGAAGCTGCTTTTGAAAACAACAATCAGGGCTGCGCCTGACGCAGCCCGGGAGTCTTGCATGTCTGAATCGACCTTCGACCCACGCGCCTTTCGCCGGGCCCTGGGCAACTTTGCCACGGGCGTGACCGTGGTCACCGCCGCCGACGCCTCCGGCCGCAAGGTGGGCGTTACCGCCAACAGCTTCAACTCGGTGTCCCTGGACCCACCGCTGGTGCTGTGGAGCATCGACAAACGCTCCAGCAGTCACGGGGTATTCGAGGAGGCCAGCCACTTCGCGGTCAACGTGCTGGCGGCGGACCAGATCGACCTCTCGAACAATTTTGCCCGGCCCAAGGACGACCGCTTCGCCGAGATCGCCTATGCACCGGGGGAGGGCGGGGCGCCGGTGTTCGCCGATTGTGCGGCACGTTTTCACTGCGAGAAATACCAGCAGGTGGATGGCGGCGATCACTGGATCATGATCGGCAAGGTGGTGGCCTTCGACGATTTCGGGCGCTCGCCGCTGCTCTACCACCAGGGCGCCTACTCCATGGTCCTGCCCCACACGCGCATGACCAGGCGCGACGAAAGCCAGCCGCCGAGCAGCCACTTCCAGGGGCGCCTGAGCCATAACCTGTATTACCTGATGACCCAGGCGGTTCGCGCCTACCAGTCCAGCTACCAGCCCCGGCAACTGTCCACCGGCCTGCGCACCAACGAGGCGCGGATGCTGATGGTGCTGGAGAATGATGCCCGCCTGAGCGCTGGCGACCTGCTGCGTGAAGTGGCGATGCCGGTGCGGGAAATCGACGACGCCGTGGCCAACCTCAAGCGCAAGGGGTTGGTCGACGACGATGAGCACGGCGTGCGCCTGACCGCGGCGGGTATCGAGCAGACCGAAGACCTCTGGGCCATTGCACGGGAACAGCAGGAGAAGGTGTTCGCCGAGTTCAGCCAGGACCAGATCGACACCTTCAAGACGGTGTTGAAGGGACTGATCAGCCACTGCTGACTGGCCAAGATCCGATGCCGGCAACGGCATCGGATTTTTTTGCGTCACGCTCAGCGGGCTTCGGCCAACTCATCGACTACGCGCAACTGAAACGCCGCCAGCGCTGCGTTCGGTTGCTGCAACTGCACAAACTCCAGCATGGGGTCGCCGACCTGTGTCCTGACGCCCACCAATTCCTCAATGGTCGCCAGCCCGCAAAACGGTACATAGGCTTCGGAGTAGCCGCCTTCGTGCACCAGCACCAGGCGGCCCTGGCACAGGCGTTCGGCTGCTTGGCGTACAAGACGGGTCATGTGCCGGAACGAGTCACTGTGCAACAGCATTCGCGCCAGTGGGTCGACCGCGTTGGCGTCGTAGCCGCAGGCAACAATGATCAATTCCGGCTCGAAGCGCTCCAGCGCCGGAATCACGATACGCTCCATCGCGTGCAGATATGCCTCATGACCGCTGCCGGGGGGCAGCGGGATATTGATATTCGCGCCCAGCCCCGCGCCGCGCCCGCGATCGGCTTCACCGCTGTAACCTGCCGGGAAACAGCCGTCCTGATGCAGGGAAATCGTCAGCACGTCGCCGCGCTCTTCGAAGATCGATTGGGTGCCGTTGCCGTGGTGCACGTCCCAGTCGATCACCGCGACGTTGCCCAGGCCACGCCGTGCTTTTGCAGCTTCGATGGCGATGGCGATGTTGGCCAGGAAGCAGAAGCCCATGGCGTTGTCGGCGAGGCAGTGGTGGCCGGGTGGGCGTGACAGAGAATAGGCATTGTCGACTTCGCCGCACAGCACCGCATCCACTGCCGCCATGGCCAGCCCGGCGGAGAGCCTGGCTATTTCATAACTGCCTGGCCCGATGGGCGCGTGGGGCCCCAATTCGCCGCCCCCGGCATCGCTCATCGCCTTGAAGCGTTGCAGGTAGTTGGGCGTGTGCACCCGCAGCAGGTCTTCAGCGGTGGCCGCGTTGGCACTGCGCACCTGTAAGTGGCGGGTCAGGCCGGAAACGTCCAACAGGCTCTTCAAGCGACGCTTGGTTTCCGGTGACTCGGCGTGGCCGGCGGCGGCAGGCGGCTGCACCCACCCGCCCACCGGTAAGGTCAAGGCGTGCAACCCGGCGCTGTGCCAGAGGCTGAGTTCGTCGAAGAAAAATGCACTTTTTCGGCTCATCGTCTTTCCATTTTCGTTGGGGTAAAAGGGCCTGTCAGGCATTTGGGCGGCTGCCCAGTATCAACACCAGGGACAGCACGGTGATGCACGCCCCTGCGATCAGCAGTGATTGGAAGCCGCCGCTGGCTTCGATCATCCGGCCAGCCACGGTCGGGCCGATGGCCAGGCCGCCACCGATCACCAGGTTGGAGGTGTTCATCAATTTTCCGGAGCGGTCGAGGTCGGCCAGGCAGGCCAGGACCAGCGGCAGAATGAAGGTCCAGGTGAACTTGAAGAGCAGCGCCGCCACGGCAAAACGCAGCATGTCGGGCTGGCCCAGCAGCAACAGCACGGCGCCTGCCATCAACGCGTACCCCAGCAGTAACAGCAACAGGCGTGGCAGACGGTCGCCGATCAGCGAGGCACAACCGGCCCCGACGATGCCCATCACCGTGGCGAGCGCCAGAATCTCGCCACTGGCCTCGGCAGAGAGGCCGGCATGGCTGCTGATGGAACCGATAAAGGTCCAGACACCGCTCAGGCTGACGTAGAAACTCAGCAGGCCCAGAATGCCCAGTGCGGCTTTCCACCGGGAGGCGAGGGCGATGCGCTCGGCGGCTTTTTCAGGCGCCGGGCTGCCCTGGGGAAAGTGCCGTGCCAGGGGCAGAAAGAGCGTCATCAAGGCGGCGAGGATCAGGTAGCAGGCTGACAGCCCGTAGTGCTCGAACAGCCGGGGCAGGATGCTCAGGCCGATCGCCCCGACCACCAGTTGCCCCATCACCCATAACCCGTAGACACGCCCGGGATTGGCCGTGGAGGCCGCACTGGACAGGCAGATGATCATCAACGAGCCACCGGCCAGGGCGCTGCAAAAGCGCAGTGCCAGGAGTATCGGGTAGTCGCGGGCCAGCATTGAAAGCAGGTTGGCGGCGATGAACAGCAACCCGGCCAGCAAGGCGGCGCGGCGCCAGTCGACACGCTTGAGCCACCACAGTGCGGGCAGGGTGGCCAGGCTCATGGCGCCGAGTTCGGTGGAGAACAGGTCCCCGATCTGTGACGGGCTCAACTGCCATTGCGTCGCCAGTTGCGCAGCCACGGCCGGTGCGGTCATGAGAATGGTCGGGGTGATGGCAGCGAACAGCACAATGGCTGCCAGCAATGCCAATGGGGATGAGGCGTGGGCGCGTTCATCGGTCAGCGGTTGGGTCTGGGTGTTCATGGGCAAGCTCCGATGAGGGGATTCAGAACACATGGACCAGACGCAGCAGCGCGTCGGTACCGTGATAGCCGTTGTCGGTGGCGACGTTCTGCGAGAGGCCGAACATCAACTGGTTCTGTTTATCCAGCCAGTGACCAACCTCGAAGCCCACCTGGGTGTAGCGCTTGTGGGTGTTGTCGATGCGCTGGTCATTGATCCGCAATTCGCCACCATCGGCGTGGATCAGTCGCAGTGCGCCGTAGGTGCTGGGTGTGAAGTCGTAGGAAGCAAAGGCTTGCAGGCGATACAGCGGGTCCTGTTTCAGGTCGCTGCCGAAGTAGTTGTCGTTCTTGCCGTAGAGCTGGGCTTCGAGGTTGGCTTCCAGCACCCACTTTTCGCCGATGCCCTGGGTGTAGTTGTAGACAAAGGTGGTGCCCCAGCGATTGGCACCGGGCGATACATCGGGATTGTTACCGTGGTATTCGCCCACAGGCAGGGTGATCAGGGTCAGTAGGCCGCTGTAGGTGCGCGAGGCCGGATCGTTGATGAAAAACACCGTGCCGCCGACCTGGGGATCACCGAAACCGCTTTCTGCGCTGCGTTGGCCGGCACCCGGCAGGCGGGCGTTGATGTCGGCGAAAGGCACGATGAACTGTGGGGTACAGAGGGTGCCGCAGAGGTCGGTGAAGAACACTTGGCGGTACGCCACGGCGTTGACCTTCAGGTCGGCCTTGCCGGTGCTGTCGGCCGGGCCGTGGAAGTCACTGGCGCGGCTTGCCGGCAGGTACAGCACGCCCAGGCTGGTGCCCGAGGGGGCGCCGAAAAAGTCCCGGGCGTTGAGGTCGGCCGCACTGGCGTGCAGGCTCGACAGGCCGCCGAGCAGGGCCAGTGTGGTGGTGCGGGTGAAGGTGTGGATCATGGGCATGGCATCTCTTCTTTGAGGTGTTGTGTGGCGAACGGCTCGCCCGTGGGTGGCAGGGGGGACAAAAAAAGCGCACAGGTGTCCCGTGGCCGTCAAAACGACAGCGAAAAAGTCAGCGCGGGTCAGTGGTGCCGATCAATCAGGCGGGGCGTGCAGCAGGTGGGCGATTCGGGCTTTGTCCTTGACCCCGAGTTTGCTGTAGATGGCGCGGATGTGATGGCGCACGGTATTGGGCGACATGCCCAGGTCGCGGGCGACTTCCTTGTAGGTCTTGCCTTCGCCGAAACCCTGGGCCACCGCATTCTCCCGAGGGCTCAGTTGCATCAGCACCGTACGGCTGCGGGCCGCCAGCAGGAGCAGGTCGCCGACCGTCGAGGCCTCGACCTGCAGGTGCTTGCCGTCATAGCCCTCGGCGTCCATCGCGACCGGCAGGCAAGGGCCGGTCCAGTCCGGCCATTCGCTCAGCAGCAAGTCGACGAAGCCACGTTCCGTACAGTGCAGGGTGCCGCGCTGGTCGCACACGGCAAGTGCGAGATTGCGCGGGTGGGTGAGGGCTTCGCGCATGGCGACCAGGGTACGAATCTGATTGGCCGAGACCGCCGCCACCAGGTGCCGCATGAGGTTGTTCAGCAGCAGGCAGTCCTGCTCGGTAAAGCGTGGGGCGTCGGGCGCACGGTAGAGCGTGAGGTGATCGCTGAGGTGGGTTTGCGGGTCGATGTACACCACGCACAGTAACTCACCGATCGCGTAGCACGAGCCGAGCCAGTTGAGCCCCGGGCCGTTGGCGGGGTTGCGCATGTCGACGATGACCGCTTGCCCCGGCACGTCGTTGACCCTGGCAATGGTCACATCGATATGGCGAATCGATTGCCAATCGGCCAGGTAGCTGCGGGGCAGGTTGTAGAGGTAGGAGCTGTGTTCTTCCGGCAGGCCGTCAATCAGCGCAGCCCGGCCCCACCAGGCGCTGTCGAAGGGCAGCAACTGTCGGATGCAGCTCAGCGCCGCTTCGTGGAAGTGTTCTATGTCTTTGTCCTGCGCCAGGCGTTGGAGCTCCAGTGTCATCGCGCTGAATGCCTCCAGCAGGCTGGCGTGACCATGATCATGACGGCTCATTCGTATGTACCTCTGTGCGACATTCTTATTGTTTTCGTCACGAAGTCATTAAGGGCCGGAACGTCGTTTGGACGTGGGCAGGGCCTGGGGACAAGTATCGACGGGTTGAAAGCCGATCACCATCCTACAGATGCACGATAGCGCCCGACGCAGGGCTTTTTTGGATGGCAGCCACGCGCAAAGGCCTTGCAGGCTCGTACAAGCAATCACGCTCGGTTTGCGATCAGATCCGGGGTTTCGACTCGATCAGAAAGGGCCAGGCCGATGTTCTTCAAGAAAAAACAGCCGATGCAGGACCTTGCCGCTGTCCTCAAGCAACTGCTGGCGGGGGAGGTGTTGGGAACCCAGGCACTGCACGCTTATCCGTCGGTGCAGGCCGACCTGGAGCAACTCGCCACACAACGTGCGCAGGCTACGCGGCAGTTGCTGTTGCTCGAGGAATCAGCCCGCGATCAGGCTGCCGAAGGGGCGCGCAGCGAACAGGCACTTGCCGTGCTTCGCCGGCAACTGGAGCAGGCCGGGCAGCGTGAACAGGCGCTGGAAGCCGAGTTGCGCGAGCATGCGCAGCGCGCCCTTGCGCATCAGCACGAGACGCAGATCTGGGAGCTGCTGCTCTGCACCATGACCGAAGGCTGCTGGGACATCACCGTGGTCAACGGTGACGTGCAGGATCCCGCCAGCCGCATGCGGATTTTCAATCAGTTCCGCCTGCTCCTGGGCTACGCGCCCCATGAGCTGCCCGACGGCTGGGACGCGCAGGTCAGCATCACCCACCCCGATGACCTGCCGAAGATCATGGCGATCTTCGACCGGGAAATCCTTGCGCCCCAGGGCAGCGGTGAGTACGTGTTTGAATACCGGATGCGCCACAAGACCCGTGACTACATCTGGTGCCGCGAGCGTGGGCGAGCGGTGCGCGATGCCCAGGGGCGTTTGACGCGGGTGATCGGCGCGGTACGCGATATCAGCGATGAGCAGTCGGCGAAGACCACCCATCAACAGCTGCTCGCACACAATCAGGCCACCTACGGCCAGATCGCCACGGTGGTGAGTGTGATCAAGGGCATTGCCGACCAGACCAACCTGCTGGCCTTGAACGCCGCCATTGAGGCGGCCAGGGCCGGCGAGGTCGGGCGCGGGTTCTCGGTGGTGGCCGATGAGGTGCGCAAGCTGGCGGAAAACACCCGTCAGGCGACCCATCAGATCCAGACGATGCTGCACCAGCACGAACGTTAGGACGGAGCTGCGTCGCGCAGCTCCTGAAACGGGGTCAGAAGGGCACGGCCACGGTCAGCTGGCTGTAGAGGTTGGTGCCGTTGCCACCCACCTGGTTACCACCGGTGTCGGCATCCTTCTTGGGTTGGTAGATGCCCACCAGCGGGCTGATGATCAGGTGGCTGTTGACCGCCCATTCGGCGTACAGGTCCAGCTCCCGGGCGTCGAGGTTCAGCGCGTCGTGTTTGCGCAGGGTATTGAAGTCGAAGTACAGCGCGCCGACCGTCAGGTTCTCCAGAGGCGTCGCCTTGAGGCCGACGTGATGGATGCCGGTATTGCTGTTGAACGGGCCGGCATAGTTGGAGGCGACTTCACCCTGGAACCAGGTGCCGTAGCCGGTGCTGAGCCCGGTGAACAGCGGGTCCCATTTTTGCGAGTAGCGGGTGTAGCGGTAGGTCACTTTTGGCGACCAACCGACATCGGCGAAGGTGTAGCCGGCCTCGGCGTACCAGGCTTTTTCCGGCCCCGCGTCCTTGTCTTGCCAGGCGTATTCGAAGGCGAAGCTGGCGTTGTCGATACCGGCGCTGCCTTCGCCGCGCACGCTGTAAGTGTCCAGGCCCTCACGCTGTTTCTGGAAGTCGCTGGCCCACTGGTCGGTGACGTTCATGCCGTGGACCCAGGTCAGCCCCAGCGTTCCGGCGGCGGCCGTGTAGTCGAGGGTGCCCGCCGCCAGTTCGGTTTCGGCCTGGGCGCGGTTGTCCGACTTGAGCCACAGCACCGAGCCGTGCAGGCCCTCTTGCCCGCCCAGGCGCAGCACCGCCGTGCGGTCGAAGGCGTGGCGTGCCGCCAGGTAATAGGCGCCGCCACGGTTCAGTGCACCGTCAGCCGGGCCTTTGCCGAGGTTGGGTCCGTCGTCGTTGATCAGGAAACCCCGGCCGATCTTGACCACCTGGCGCCCGACGGAAAAATCCACACCGTCCTTGCCCAGCGCCGGGAACAGGTCGGCCGAGCGCCATCCCAGGTAGGCGTCTTCGATTTTGGTGGTGCGTTCGCTGCCATCGGTGTTGCCCGCCGCATCGCCATCGCCCCAGGTGCCGGAGCTGACCCAATTGAGTGCGCCATACGCGGTGCCGTGCCCGGCCAGGCCCTGGTCGCCGCTCACCCCGTACTTGATGAAACCCTCGCGCCAGGTCGAGCCGCCCGCTGTGCCGTCGTAGTTGTGACGGCTGTTGAACAGGCCGTAGACCGCCAGGAAGTCCGCATTCAGGTGGGTGTCCTCGTCGGCGTACAGCTCATAGGCCTGGGCCGGTGAATGGCCGATCAACAGCGCGATACCCAGGCCGACGGCCAAGGATTGCGTGCGTATTTTCAAGGTGTGCTCCATTGTTATAGTCCCCAGCTTGGTTAAGTCGAGGGCGCATTAAGATGACCCCAGGCGGAGGAAGTCTTTCACCTGCGTGCCACGCAATTGATCCTGCCCGCCAAGCCGCATGCCTTGGCAGGCAGCAACAAAAGCCACGGCAGACATGGGCAAGACGCTCGGTGCTCGGGAAGTGCACAGTGATTTTGCGCACGATGCCGTTTCGATCAGGGACTGGCTGGGGAGGGCTTTATCGCCGGCTCCTTGAACGGCTCGATGCATCCACTCAGAAATCCGCTTTCGAGGATCCGCACCATGTCGATCAATGACCGGCTCACACAGCATTTGAAACGCGGCAGCGTCGGGTTTCCGACCGCGCTGGCCAGCACCATCGGCCTGATCATGGCCAGCCCGGTGATTCTCACCGCGACCATGGGCTTCGGTATCGGCGGCAGCGCCTTCGCGGTGGCCATGCTGATTGCGGTGGTGATGATGCTGGCCCAGGCGACCACCTTCGCCGAGGCCGCCTCGATCCTGCCGACCACCGGCTCGGTCTACGACTACATCAATTGCGGCATGGGCCGTTTCTTTGCGATCACCGGCACCCTGTCGGCGTACCTGATCGTGCACGTGTTCGCCGGCACGGCCGAGACGATTCTGTCCGGGGTCATGGCCCTGGTGAACTTCGAACACCTCAATACCCTGGCGGAGTCCGCCGGCGGCTCCTGGTTGCTGGGGGTGGGGTTTGTCGTGGTGTTCGGTGTTCTCAATGCCTTTGGCGTCAGCGCCTTCGGCAGGGCCGAGATCATCCTGACCTTCGGCATGTGGACCACCCTGATGGTGTTCGGCGTGCTCGGCCTGATCGCGGCCCCTGCGGTGCAGCTGGAGGGCTGGTTCGGCGTGTCGCTGGTGGGTACCGACCTGGTCACCATTCTGTCGCTGGTGGGCATGGCCATGTTCATGTTCGTCGGTTGCGAGTTCGTCACGCCGCTGGCCCCGGACCTGCGCAACTCGGCCAAGGTCATGCCCAAGGCCATGATTTTCGGTTTGTTGAGCGTAGCCACCTGCATGTTCATCTATGGCGCGGCGATGAAGCGCCAGGTGGAAAACGTGGTGCTGGATGCCGCCACCGGCGTGCACCTGCTCGACACGCCCATGGCGATCCCACGCTTTGCCCAGCAGGTCATGGGCGATATTGGCCCGCTGTGGCTGGGGATCGGTTTCCTGTTCGCCGGTGCCGCCACCATCAATACGCTGATGGCGGGCGTGCCGAGGATTCTCTACGGCATGGCGGTGGACGGCGCGTTGCCCAAGGTCTTCACTTATTTGCATCCGCGCTTCAAGACGCCGCTGCTGTGCATCCTGGTGGCGATGCTGATTCCGTGCCTGTATGCCCTGTGGCTGGGCGGCAACACCGATAACATCATGCACCTGGTGCTGGCGGCGGTGTGTGCGTGGAGTTTCTCTTATCTGCTGGTGACGCTGTCGGTGGTGATCCTGCGCATTCGTCGTCCGGACCTGCCACGGGCCTATCGCTCGCCGTTCTTTCCGTTGCCACAGATTCTTTCCAGCGTCGGCATCTTGCTGGGCATGTGGTTCATTACCCCGCCGGGCATGAACCCTGCGGACATTTATGTGCCGTTCGGGGTGATGCTCGGGATCACGGCTTCATACGCGCTGTTCTGGACACTGGTGGTACAGAAGGTCAATCCATTCAAGCCGGCTTCGGTAGAAGAAGTGCTGGCCAAGGAGTTTTCCCATGAGCCTGGCAACCCTCACGACCCTTATCTCGAGCAGGCTGCAAAAGCTGTCTGAGCTGTTCAGCGCCCAACGGGCCCCGTCCGGTTACCGGCCTGGGGTCACGCTTGAGTACGTGCGGCGCAACCTCGGGCTGGCGAGTTTCACCTCGACGGGGCCAGCCCAGGCAAGGTTTTGCCTGGACGACATCGGCCTTCAGGTCGACGTGGCCGAGCGCACCGAAGCGCAATTGCTGATGCACCTGGTCATGACCGAATTCATGTTCACGGTGCCCGCCTCAGAGCAGGGCAGCGCGCGCTTTGAACTGCACCACAGCGGGTCGATCCGGCGCACGGGGCTGGCCTGCCGGCAACGGGCGGGAGCGCCGGATTTGCTGGCCAGGCTCCAGGCGGCCTTGAACGATGACCCCGACCTGCATCAAGCGTTGATGGGGCTGGACTTCAAGCGCCTGCACCTCGATTTGAGCGGGCAGCAATGGCACGTACGGCTTGAACACATGGGCGGCAGCGAGGTGGTCAATCGCATGCCGGCGTTCCGGCGCTACATCCCCTTGAGCGGCGCGCAGCGGGCCGGGCTGCTCAGGGTACTGGCGGGTTTGCAGCGGGTATTGGGCGCGATCTGAGTTGAGGAATTGGCATCATTAGTGCTTCTACAGTCGGTATCACGGACTTGTTGCGCCTATATAGATAACATGTTAACTATTAGCCAACAAAAACAAGAAACCATTGTGGAGATGCCATGAGCACCTATCAGTCTGCGCACTATGGGTTGGAAACCTGGACTCGGGATCTGCGAGCGGCCTGCGGCCATTTCGACACGGAACTGGCCTTCAACCGCTCACTGTTCATCGGTGAAGTGTCCAAGCACTCCCGGGGCGGCCTGTCACTGGCCAACCTGCGCACCAACGCCGGCCTGATCAAACGCGAGCGACCCAATGCCGATCACGATATGGACCAGCATTGCTTCCTGGTCAGCCAGCGCAGCGGCTATTGCCAGATCACCCAGAACGGCCAGGTCATTCAATTGGCCCCCGGCGATATGTTGCTGATGGACTCCACGGGTTCGATCGAGATCAGCCCCTTTGGCCTTATCGAACATGCCTCGTTGTCACTCTCGCGCAACGAAGTGTGCAAGCAACTGGGCAGCGCCTCGAAAACCTTCGGCAAGATCTCTTCGAGCAAGGCCTGTGGGCGCATGCTCCACGTGTTGATGGACCAGCTGTGCCGCGAGGGCCTGGAGGGTCAGGATTCGATTGAAGAGGCCGAGGCCCTGCAAGCGGCGTTTGTCTCCCTGCTCGGTTCAGCCTTTGAACTGCATGACGCCCCAGGCGACAGCGCCGTGTCCTTGCAGGGCAGCAACCTGCGCAGTTATGTGCAGAAAGTCATCGACGAGTCCCTGACCCAACCCGGCCTCAGTCCGGTAGGCCTGGCCAGCCGCCTGAACATCTCGGTGCGGCATTTGTACCGCTTGTTTGAAGAGCAGGACGACAGCGTCTGCCGCTACATCCAGCGTGCGCGGCTCAAGCGCAGCGCGGACGATCTGACCAACCCGTTCCTCAAGAGCGAGTCGATCACCTCGATTGCCTACAAGTGGGGCTTCACCGATTCCGCGCACTTCAGCCGCTCGTTCAAGAAGCAATTCGAGCTGTCGCCCAAGGATTTTCGTTCCACTCATCTGCAGCAAGCGGTGGGTGCGGCGTAGGGAATCGATGGATCAATGAAACCGCTCACCCTGTCGGCCCATAACATTTGCGCAGTCGCGGTCGAACACTTTGCCGCTTATGGCTACGACGCTTCATCGCTGAACGAAATCGCGGTCGGGGCGGGCATGCGCAAGGCCTCGCTGTACGCGCACTTTGTCAGCAAGGACGCGCTGTTTCAGACGGTCTTCGAGATTGCCCTGGCCCATGAACACCAGTACATCGCGCAGTGCTTCAAGGAAGAGGCCGGGCACCCCGGCGTGGCTGGGCAATTACACCTTGAGCGATTGCGCGGGCGCTATGCAGGGTCGGCGCACCTGCGCTTCCTGTTGCGCACGGCCTACTTTCCGCCGGCGGATATTCGCAGCGTGATTACGACAGGATTTGAGGGCTACCTGGCGAGCATTCGCGAGGATTTCCAGCGTGCCGCGCAAGGGCGGTACCTGATGGTACGACCCGAGGCGCTTGAGGTGTTTTGTGACGCTTACCTGGGTATCGTCGACAGCCTGCATGTGGAGCTGATCTATTCGACGCCCCAGGGTTATGTCAAACGGCTTGCGGCGTTGTCGCGGGTGTTCAGTGATTCACTGTCGCTGCTTGAAGGGGCGAGCGCTATTCAACGGATAGACCGCCCCTCCCAGATTTGATCCGGTTTACATCCCGACAGAGGTCACTTCACCTCTGGCAACGTCGAGCCGCCGTCCACCACGATGGTCTGCCCGGTGATGTAGGTCGCCAGGTCGGAGGCCAGGAACAGCATGGCTCCGGCAATATCCTGAGCGGCACCGAGGCGTCCGAGGGGCACGCGGCTGGCGATGTCGGCATTGACCTGGCTGTCGCCCAGGTTATCCATGGCCGGCGTGGCAATCATCCCTGGCTCGACGCCGTTGACGCGCACCTGGTAAGTCGCCAGCTCCAGCGCGGCATTGCGGATAAAACCGTTGACCCCGGCCTTGGACGCCGCGTAGTGGCTGAGCCCCGCATAGGCAACCCGTGGCCCGGTGACCGATGAGGTGACCAGCACGCAGCCACCGCCCTGGCGTTGAAACATCGGCAGGGCGGCCTGGGTCAGCCAGAACAGGGCTGAGAGATTCACCGCCAGCGTGCGTTCAAGCATGGCCGGGGTGATCTGCGCGAACGCTGTCAACGGAAAGTAGCCGGCGTTGTGCACCAGGATATCCAGGCGACCCCAGGCCAGCTCTATGCCCTGGATGCCTTCGAACACCGCCGTCGCCTCGGCCAGGTCCAGCGCGATGGCCTCGACCTGGCAGCCGCGCGCACTCAAGCCCTCGGCCAATGCCTGGGCTTGTGCCAGGCGCAGGTCGGCGATCATGACGCGGGCGCCACGCCAGGCGAACGCCTCGACGATGGCCTGGCCGATACCCTGGGCGCCGCCGGTGACCAGCACGGTCTTGCCGCTGAAATCCAAGTCTTCAGGCATGTGCACGCTCCATATGGGCGTAAGCCAGCGTGGGTACATCGACAATGCTCGAACCGCCATCGGCGACCACGCTGGCGCCGGTGATGATCGCGGCATCCGGGCTGGCCAGGAAGCGGCATACCTTGGCGATTTCCTCGGCGCTGGCGGGGCGCCGCAACGGCACGTCGGCGCATACGCGGGCATAGGCTTGCGGCAGGGTGTCGCCGTGGAAGCTCATCAGCGGCTGCATTTCCTCGTCGGCCATGGGCGTGGTAACCCAGCCGGGACACACCGCGTTCACCCGCACACCGCGTGGGCCGTAATCCCGCGCCAGGGAGCGATTGAGCCCGAGCAGCGCATGCTTGGCGGTGGTGTAGCCGCATACTTCGGGTCCGGCGGCCAGCGAGGCGATGGAACCGAGCAGCACGATATTGCCGGCGCTTTCGATCAGCAGCGGCAGGCAGGCGCGAGCGCTGTAGAACGCGCTGTCCAGGTTGCTGCGCAAGGCCGCCTCCCAGGTGTGTGGGCTGGTCTGGGTGGCGCTGCCCACGCCATGCCCGCCGGCGCAGGCCAGCAGCACATCGAGGCGGCCGTAGCGCTGAGCAATCTGCGCAACGAAACCCTCCCAGGTGGCCGGGCAGGCCGCATCGCCGACCAGCACCAGGCCGCCGGTGTCCTGTGCAACTTGCTCCAGCGGCTCGCGGCGACGGCCGATGAGCACCAGGTTGGCGCCTTCGGCGGCGTATAAGCGCGCGCAGGCGGCACCGATGCCCGTGCCGGCACCGGTGATGACAACGGTACGTGGATCAGGCATCGGGATACTCCGTGCGGTTGAGCACTTGGCAGTAGGAGCTGACCGGAAAGTTCGACAGCTCATCGAACGACGCGCCGGCATAGCCGAAGATCTTGCCGTCGCTGCGGTGCTGTTGCAGGTCGATCAGCACCAGGCCGAGGGTCGGGATGATCTTTTCGCGCCAGACGAACAGGTACAGCTGATCGGCGATCTTGTAGTAGTGGCAGCGATCGGTATCGCACAGGCCTTGCTCCACGCCCTTGAGGCATTGCCAGGCATAGAACTGATCGTTCAGGTAGATGTGCTCGTAGACTTCGCTGGGGCTGTAGCGATACAGGTTGCGCAGGCCGGTCAGTTCCTGGGTGGGCGCGTGGGGGCATTGGCCCGGCTGCCAGGGTTGATCCAGGCTGCCGTGCAGGAAGTCCACGTCCACCGAGGTCAGGGCCTTGCCGGCCAGGGCGCGGCTGTAGAGGCCTTGCTCGGTTTGTTCGCGGTCCGGCATGCGCCCGATCACGGCGGTGAACGACGACGTGGTGGTGTCCAGCACCAGGCTGATGGACCAGGCCTGACCGGCTTCATGCTTGATGAAGTCGACCAGGTACAGGCCCGGGCGGACCGAGGTGGCGCGGTAGGCGGCCGAACCGCTGGAGTGACCGTCGGCGGCGTGCCAGTGCAACTGCTCGGTGTCGAAGCGATGCTCGATCTGCCAGCCGTTGGCGAAGTGCAGGGTGAAGGCCTTGCCGTTGAGGTCGGCCAGGTTGGGCAGGATAAACGCGTCGGGGGCAAACCCGTCGGCGAGAGCGCCTACGGTGATCCAGTCGGATGAAGTGGTCATTGCATGGCTCCGGTTGAGGGAATGGACACCCCGGATCATGCGGTTGGCAACCTGGCGTGCCTATCAACCAAAGGGTTGAGGCAACTTAAAGAAACAGCGCGGCGACCAGTTCGGTACGGCTGCTCACGCCGGTTTTGCGAAACAGGTGGATCAAGTGCGTCTTGATGGTCGGCAGGCCGACATCCAGCTCCAGGGCCAGTTGCTTGTTGCTCGCACCCTGACGCAATAACCAAGCAATCTGGCGTTCCTTGGGCGTGAGCCCGGCCAATGCATCGTCGCAGGGCTGCATATTGGCCACGGCCATTTGCAGCAACGCCTGCAAGGCATTGAGCTGAGCCAGTTGGTCGGGGGTAAACACCCCTTGCTCCGCCGTGCGCAGCAAGGAGATGGCCGCCTGGGGCTGGTCCGCGCGATGGGCGACGATCTCCACCACATCGACCACACCGTAGCGTTGCAGGAAGTCTTGATAGCGGCGGCTGTCACGCAGGGGCTGGCGGGCCATGGCGAACCCCAGCGGCACCACCGCCAGCCCGCTGGACAGGCAATTGCGCGGTTGCAACGGGTCGAATTGGCGGTAGTTGTCGAGGTAGTCGCGGTGCATCTCACCGCTCATGCCTTGCAGCCTGAAATCACGGGCCTGCAACTGGCGGTCGACACAATAGAACGCTGCCTGGCTGGCGGGCACCAGTTGAGTGAAAGCCTGCAGGCAATGGCCGGCGACTTCCTGAGCGGGGATGGCGTGCATGGTCAGTCACCTGCGCCGGAACAAACGCTGCCGGCCGAAGCCGGCAGAGGGGAGCGATCAGACTACCGCGAAATAGTGCTTCACAAAACTCTCGCTTACCACCTCCCACAGCACCGGCGTGCCCTGGGTCACGAACCAGCTGTCGCCCGCCTTGTAACGGGTGCTCTGGCCAGTACTTTCGTCGGTCAGCACCACTTCGCCGGTGACCACCGTGGCCTGTTCGGCGAACGGGTAGACCATCCGGAACTTGCCTTGGGTGGTGCCGAAATAGGCGCTGCTGACGGCGTCGGTCGGGGCGCCGAAGGTCATTTTGCCAAAGGCTTTGACTTCGCCCTCGAGGATCTCGGAGCCGAGGTCGGCAACGGTGCCCCAGGCATCGAGGTCGGATAATTGGATGTCTTTCTTCAGGGGGGTAACGGGCATGGCAGTTCTCCTGTGAATGAAACAGCGGGGCTCAACGGCGACCGTTGAAGTAGCCCGAAAGTTGATGAAGGCTTTTGCCGGCCGTGAGCAGCAGCGGGCGGATATGGTCCTTGCCCAGGATCTGCGCATGCTTGACCGCGCTGATCAAGTCGTAGCGCGACGAGCCTTCGCTCATGCCTTCGGCCAGGACCTTGCAGATGATGTGGCTGGGCGTGACCCCGAAGCCGGCGTAGCCCTGCACATAAAAGGCATTCGGGCGCCCGCTGAGCGTGCCGATCTGCGGGAACAGGTTGGCCCCGGTCGCCATCGGCCCGCCCCACGCCAGGTCGATCTTCACGTCCTTGAGGTAGGGGAAAATCTTCAGCATCAGGTTGCGGTTCCAGGCCTTGAGGTCCAGCGGGATGTGCTCGACGAAAGGCGTGGCGGCACCGAACAGCAAACGGTTTTCGTTGGTGACCCGGTAGTAGTCGATCACCGGGCGGATATCGCTGTAGGCGCCGCGAATCGGGCTGATGCGGTTGATCAGCTCGTCGGATAGCGGTTCGGTCATCAACTGGAAGGCATAGGTATTGACGGTGGTCTTGTGCAGTTCCGGTTCCAGCTTGTTGAGGAAGCTGTCGCAGGCCCACAGCAACTTGGAGGCCTTGACCGAGCCTCGGCCGGTGCGCACGGTGATGCGTTCGCCATAACTGACTTCCAGGGCCGGGCTGTGCTCAAAGATGCGCACGCCGTGGCCGGCCAGGGCCTTGGCTTCGCCCAGCAGCAGGTTCAGCGAGTGCACGTGCCCGCCGCCCATGTGCAGCAGCGCGCTGGTGTAGGCGTCGGAACCGATGATCTGCTTGACCTCGGATCCCGCCATAAAGCGGATTTCGTCCTTGGTGTTGATTGACTTGAAGTCCTTCTCCCAGGCGCGCAGGGTTTTTTCCTGGCGGGCGTTGAAGCCCATGTAGCCGTAGCCGTGGCAGAAGTCGGCGTCGATCGCGTACTTGGCGATGCGATCCTTGATGATGCCGGCGCCCAGCTCGCTGATTTCAAAGATCTGGCGCAGGCCTTCGTCGCCGACCTGGTTCTTGATTTTCTCCAGGTCATGGCCGATCCCCGCCATGATCTGCCCGCCATTGCGACCCGTGCCGCCGAAACCCAGGTAGCGCGCTTCGAGCACCACAATGTTGGTGATGCCTTTTTCGGCCAGTTCCAATGCGGTGTTGATGCCGGAGAAACCGCCGCCAATCACCACCACATCGGCTTCCACGTCCTGTTCGAGGGTGGGGAAACTGAGGTTGTATTTCTTGGTTGCCGAGTAGTAGGTCGGCGTTTCGATATTGATCATGGCGCAGCCTGGAAAAGTGAAGGGAAACTCACTGCAGAGCCGACACGAAGCTCTGTGCCTGTTGGGGTGTATTAGGTGCCTTCCGCGCGGTAGGTGTCTTGATTCTGTGTGCCGCCGCTCTTGACCGTGGCTGCCAATCATCCACCCTGAATCCGGCCGCGCGGTAAAGCCGCACACGGGGAACAATTGCCAATGCTAGAATGTTGTTAATCTGTTAACTAATTGCGACGCCACCCTCCATGTCCAAACCGCGCCAATCCCTGACCCTCACTTTGCTCCATGCGCGTGAAGCCGCCATGGGGTTTTTTCGCCCTTCGCTCAATCAACACGGGTTGACCGAGCAGCAATGGCGGGTCATTCGGATCTTGAACCAGCACGATGAGCTTGAGATCAACCGCCTGGCCGAGTTGGCGTGCATCCTCAAGCCGAGCATGACCGGCGTGCTGGTGCGCATGGAAGCGGCGGGCATGGTTGAACGGCGCAAGGCGCAACAGGATCAACGCCGCGTGCTGGTGCGGCTGGCCGAGAAGGGGCAAGCCTGTTTCGACTCCATGAGCCAGAGCATGGAAGCCAATTACCAGCGCTTGCAGGCGGGGTTTGGCGAAGAGAAGTTGCAGACCTTGCTGACCTTGCTCAACGAACTGAAAACCCTCAAGCGCTAGTTGAGCTAGCCCCACAGCTGCCGAGCGCAAGCGAGGCTGCGTCAGTAGACGCCGCCGGCTGTGACGGCAGGCGCCGGTGAGTCCTTGAAGGCCGCCGCCAGGCTTTGCAGCCCGCGCATCAGCACGGTGGTGTCCACGCCCACCGCCACGAACGCCGCGCCCAGTTCGATGTAGCGCCGCGCCAGTGCCTGGTCGGCGCTGAGAATGCCGGCGGCTTTGCCGGCGTTGCGGATGCGCGCGATGGCGTCTTCGATGGCGGCCTGCACCTCGGGGTGGCCGGGGTTGCCGCGATGGCCCATCGAGGCGCTCAGGTCCGCCGGCCCGATAAACACCCCGTCGACGCCTTCCACCGCCGCAATCGCCTCCAGGTTGGCCAGGCCCTCGCGGTTTTCGATCTGCACCAGCAGGCACATCTGCTCATCGGCGTGGTCGAGGTAACCGGCAATGCTGTTCCAGCGTGAAGCCCTGGCCAGCGCACTGCCGACGCCGCGCACGCCCTTGGGCGGATAGTGGATGGCGTTCACCAGCGTACGCGCCTGTTCTGCGCTCTCCACCATGGGCACCAGCAAGGTCTGTACGCCAATGTCGAGCACTTGCTTGATCAACGCGGTGTCGCCGATCACCGGGCGAATCACCGGCTGGCTGGGGTAGGGCGCCACGGCCTGGAGCTGGCCGAGCAGGCCGCGCAGGTCGTTGGGCGCATGTTCGCCGTCGATCAGCAGCCAATCGAAACCGGCATTGGCGGCCAGTTCCGCGCAATAGGCATCGGCCAGACCCAGCCATAGGCCGATCTGGGCTTCACCGCTGCGCAGGCGACGTTTGAAGGTGTTGACAGGCATGTCCATGAGCACTCTCCCGTTAAACGAATCGGCAGGCAATCGAACCCAGCATGTCGTAGTCGACATGGAAGGTATCGCCAGGGTTGGCCGCCACCGGGCGGGTGAAGGAGCCACCCAGGATGATTTGTCCGGGTTGCAGGGTGACGTCATAGGCGGCCAGTTTATTCGCGAGCCAGGCCACGCCCTTGGCCGGGTGATTGAGCACGGCGGCGGAGACGCCGGACTCTTCGATCACGCCATTGCGGTAGAGCACCGCGGGCACCTTGCGCAAGTCGATCTCGGTGGGCCGCACGGCCCGCCCGCCCATGACCACGCCGGCGTTGGCGGCGTTGTCTGAGATGGTGTCGAACACCTTGCGGGTCGCCTTGGTGTGCGGGTCGACCTGCTGGATGCGCGCATCGATGATCTCCAGCGCGGGGATCACCCATTCAGTGGCGTCGAGCACGTCGAACACCGTCACGTTCGGGCCTTTCAGCGGTTTGCCCAGGATAAACGCCAGCTCCACCTCGACGCGCGGCACGATAAAGCGCTCGAAGGGGATGTCGGTGCCTTCATCGAAGAACATGTCGTCCAGCAACGCGCCGTAATCCGGCTCGGTGATATTGGACGAGACCTGCATGGCCCGGGAGGTCAGGCCGATCTTGTGGCCGACCAGCTTGCGCCCGTCCCTGATTTTCTGTTCCACCCAGGCGCGCTGGATGGCGTAGGCGTCTTCGAGGGTGATCGCCGGGTGATCGAGGGAAAACTGACGCACCTGTTCGCGTGAACGTTCGGCCTGGTCGAGGCGCGCGGCGGCTTGCAAAATGAGCGATTGATCAAGCATGGCAAGAGTCTCTTATTGAGGGTTGACGATGGCCGCCCGTGTGCGCAGCACCAGCAGGCCACCGAGAGCAATCAGCAGCGCCAGGACGTACAGGGCCAGGCTGGCGCTCTGGGTGGTGTCGCGCATCCAGCCGATCAGGTAGGGCGCGAAGAATGACGCGATGCTGCCGAACGAGCTGATCAGGGCGATCCCGGCGGCCTGGGTGTTATTGGAGAGGAACGCGGGAGGCAGTTGCCAGAACATCGGCAACGCCGCGCTGGCGCCCATGCCGGCGACGATCAGGCCACCCAGCACCACGGCCGGGTTGGCGGGGGCGAGCCCGGCGATGGCAATGCCCACGGCCGACATCAGCAAGGGCACGCACAGGTGCCAGCGGCGTTCACGCTGGCGGTCGGACGAGCGCCCGCAGCCGATCATGAAAAAACACCCGGCCAGGTACGGCACCGCACTGAGCAGGCCGACCTTGCCGTCGCTGCCGATGCCGGCGCCGTGGATCAGCGTCGGCATCCAGAATGCCAGGGTGTTGACCGCCAGCATCACCGCGAAGTACACCGCCACCAGCAGCCACACCTGTGGGTTGCTGAGAATGGCGGAAAACGAGGTGAGGGATTTGCGGTGTTCTTCCCGGTGCAGTTGCTCGCGCAGGTGTTGCTTCTGTTCCGGCGCCAGCCACTTGACCGTCTCGAAGCTGTCCGGCAGGCACTTGAGCACCACCAGCCCGAGCAGAATCACGGGGGCGCCTTCGATGACGAACATCCATTGCCAGCCGCGCAGGCCGCCCAGGTCGTGGAAGTGTTCAAGGATGCCGCCGGAAAGCGGGCCGCCGATCACCCCGGCCATCGGCACTGCGATGGCAAACATGGCGGTGACTTGCGCGCGACGCCCGGCCGGGTACCAGCGGTTCAGAAACACCAGGATGCCCGGGAAGAAACCGGCCTCGGCCACCCCCAGCAAAAAGCGCAGCACATAGAAGCCCATGGCGCTGTCGATCAGGAACATGCAGGTCGACAGCACGCCCCACACCACCATCAGCGTGGCAATCCACCGCCTTGGGCCGACACGGTCCAGGGCCATGTTGCTGGGGACGCCGAACAGCGCGTAGGCCACGAAGAACAGGCCGGCGCCGAAGCCATAGACCGTGTCGCTGAAGTTCAAGTCCGCGCTCATCTGCATCTTGGCGAAGCCGATGTTGATGCGGTCGAGATGGGCGAAGAGGTAGCAGACCAGCAACAGCGGCATCAGCCGCCAGGTGATGGTGCTGTGAGTACGGTCGCGTGCGACCTGGCCGAGGTTGTCGGCGGTATGGGCTGTGCTCATGGTCTTATACTTTTTATCTGAGAGGCCGAGGGTGTGAACGGGCAGGGCGCCTTAACCGACCTGCGCCTTGAGGAACGCATGCACGTTGTTCTGCTTGAAATTGAGCTGCTCGTGCAGTTCGAGCATTTCAAACGACAAGGCCAGCAGGCGCTGGGCCTGAAGCGCGGCGAAGTGCTGGGTGATGACCTCGAACAGGCGCTCGGCGACTTGCTGGCGGGTGGCCAGGTCGCGGCCATGGCCGACCTTCAACGTCATGTGCACGAACGCGTAGTCATGCTTGCCATCGGCCATGCGCCAGGTGTCCAGGCGCACGCCACGGCTGCGGATGCCGCCCAGGGGAAACACGCCGCTGTCGCCCAGGCTGGCGTGGACTTTTTCAAACAGGCCCGGCAGGTCTGCCTGCTGTTCGATGTTGTCGGTGTATTCAGCGATGAAGTGGGGCATGAACGGCTCCTTCAGGCCGCGCGGGGATGCCGCGCGGCCATGCGGTCAAACAGGGAAAATGGCGTTGATCTGCCCGGTGCCCGAGCTGCCGAAGGGTTCGGTGATGATCTCGGCCGGCTTGTCGTAGTCCGGCCCGCCGAGCAAACCGAGAAGCATGGCGGTGTCGTGCATCTTGCCTTCGCCAAAGCAATGCTCGGCGTAGTCCGGGAGCATGGCGCAGAACTCTTTCCAGCGGCCCTGGCGCCACAGTTCCACCACATGCAGGTCGACCTGTTTGTCGAATTCGCGCGTCCAGTTATGGATATTGGCTTCGGCATTGCGGTCGTCGGAGAAGCGGTGCGACAGCGAACCCGAGGCCAGCACCACGACTTTGCGATCGCTCTTCTCGATGGCCCGGCGCACGGCGGCGCCGAAGGTGAAGCTGTCTTGCAGGCGATGCCAGGCACACCAGGCGGCAATCGAAACGACGTTGAAGCTCTGCTCGTCCGGTACGCCCATGTGCATGTAGCGCATCGGCACCAGGGTGCCGTACTCCAGCTCCAGGCTCGGGATGTTGTGGGCCAGGGTGCGCACGTCGGCGGCGTTGGCCTCGGCGGCGATCAGCTCGCCCAGCTCCGGGCAGCCGGGGTATTCGTAGGCCATGTTCTTGATGAAGTGCGGCAGTTCGTTACTGGTGTAGATGCCCTTGAAGTGCTCGCCGCTGTTGACGTGATAGGCGCTGTTGACCATCCAGTGCACGTCGAACACCACGGCGGTATCGGCGCCCAGCTCGCGGGCGCGCCGACCGATTTCCTTGTGCCCGGCAATCGCCGCTTCGCGGCAGCCGTGGTGCTTGCCAGGCAGCTCCGACAAATACATCGAGGGTACGTGGCAGATTTTCGCCGCCAGGACGACTTCGCCCATGATGATGCTCCTGAAATTGTTGTTGTTGTCATCGGGGGACTGGTGTTGCTCAGACGCCCCAACGTGGAATGTGATGGCTGCCCATCGAGATACACACGTTCTTGATCTCGGCGAACACTTCGAAGCTGTACTGGCCGCCTTCACGGCCGGTGCCGGAGCCCTTCACGCCGCCGAACGGTTGGCGCAGGTCGCGCACGTTCTGGCTGTTGATGAACACCATGCCCGCTTCGATGCCATAGGCCAGACGATGCGCCTTGCCGATGTCCTGGGTCCAGATGTAAGACGCCAGGCCGTATTCGGTATCGTTAGCCAGTTGCAAGGCTTCGGCTTCGTCTTTGAACGGAATCAGGCACACCACGGGGCCGAAGATCTCTTCCTGGGCGATACGCATGGAGTTGTTCACGTCAGCGAACACCGTGGGCTGGATGAACTGGCCCTTGCTCAGATGCGCCGCCAGGTTGGCCGGGCGCTCGAGGCCACCGGCGAGGAGAGTGGCGCCTTCTTCGAGACCGATCCTGATGTAGCCGGTGACCTTGTCGTAGTGGGCCTGAGTGATCATCGAGCCGACCTGGGTCTTCGGGTCTTGCGGGTCGCCGACGATCAGGCGTTTGGCGCGCGCGGCAAACTCGGCGACGAACTGCGGGTACACGCTTTCCTGGATAAAGATCCGGCTGCCGGCGGTGCAGCGTTCGCCGTTGAGCGAGAAGATGGTGAACAGCGCGGCGTCGAGGGCGCGTTCCAGGTCGGCATCTTCGAAGATCAGCACCGGCGACTTGCCGCCCAGTTCCATGGAGTACTTCTTCAGCCCGGCGGTCTGCATGATTTTCTTGCCGGTGGCAGTGCCGCCGGTGAAGGAAATCGCGCGGACATCGGGGTGACGCACCAGGGCATCGCCGGCGGTCGCGCCGTAACCCTGGATGACATTGAGCACGCCTTTTGGAATCCCGGCCTCCACCGCCAGGCGCCCCAGTTCGTTGGCGGTCAGCGGCGACAGCTCGGACATTTTCAGCACCGCGGTATTGCCCAGGGCCAGGCACGGCGCGGTTTTCCAGGTGGCGGTCATGAACGGCACGTTCCACGGCGACACCAGCGCGCAGACACCCACCGGCTGATACAGGGTGTAGTTGAGCATCTGGTCATCGACCGGGTAGCTGTGGCCGTCCATGCGCGTGCAGACTTCGGCGAAAAAATCGAAGTTGTGCGAGGCGCGGGGAATCAACACGTTTTTGGTCTGGTGAATCGGCAGGCCGGTGTCGAGGGTTTCCAGTTCGGCCAGGTGCGGCACGTTCTGTTCGATCAGTTCGCCGAGCTTGCGCATCAAGCGCGCCCGTTCCTTGGCCGGGGTGCCGGCCCATTTCGGGAAGGCTTCCTTGGCCGCCGCCACGGCTTGCGCGACTTCCTCGGCGCCGCCGCTGGCGACTTCTCCGATGGCTTCGCCGGTGGCCGGGTTGTAGTTGACGAACACGTCTTTGCTTTCGACCTCACGGCCGTTGATCCAATGTTTGATCATGCTGCTCAAGCCTCTTTACGGGCGCTGAAGAACGCCGCTTCGCTGACAATTCGGTTAACCAGGCGGCCTACGCCTTCGACTTCCACAATCACTTCATCGCCCGGCACGACGTCCGCCAGGCCTTCGGGCGTGCCGGTGGCGATCATGTCGCCGGGTTGCAGGGTCATGAAGCTGGACAGGTATTCGATCAGGTAGGGAATGTCGAAAATCATGTCCCTGGTGCTGCCTTCCTGGCGCAACTCGCCGTTGATCCAGGTGCGCAGTTTCAGGTTGCTCGGGTCCGGCACATCGGCCACATCGACGATCCATGGGCCGACGGGCGTGGTGGCGTCGCGGTTTTTCACGCGCAGGTTGGGCCGGTAGTAGTTTTCCAGGTAGTCGCGAATCGCGTAGTCGTTGCACACCGTGTAGCCCGCCAGGTAATCCAGGGCGTCTTCGCGCTTGACGTTGCGCGCCGGCTTGCCGATGACGGCCACCAGCTCGCACTCGTAGTGCATGTAGGCGACGTTATCCGGGCGCCAGGTCACCTGGTTGTGGCCGGTGTAGGTGCCCACGGACTTGATGAAGGCCAGGGGTTCGGTCGGCGGCTTGAACGCCAGTTCAGCGGCGTGGTCGGCATAGTTCAGGCCCAGGGCGAACATGCTGCCGGTGGCCGGTGGCAGCCATTGCACCTGGTCTTCGGCCAGCAGGCGGCCGTCGGCCAGGCGCACGGCGTTTTCAGCTTCGACCTGTACCGAATGGACTTCACCTTCAAAGCGAATACGGGCGTGTTTCATGGGAGCTCCTCTGCCTTGATGTGGTTGACCAGGCGGCCGAGGCCACTGATCTCGACCTCCACGGTGTCGCCTGGCTGCACATCCACCCGGCCTTCGGGCGTGCCGGTGATCAGCACATCGCCCGCGTGCAGGGTCATGAATTCGCTGATCTCGGCGATCAGCAATGGAATATTGCGCACGAAGTTGGCCGTGGTGTTGTGCTGGCGAACCTCGCCGTTGACGTACAGCGTGATCGCGAGATTGTGCGGGTTCGACACCTGTGCGGTGGGTATCAGCTCGGGCCCGATGGCGCAGAACCCATCGCGGCATTTGGCTTTGACGGCGGGGCGGTAGTAGCTGTCTTCCGGCAGGCTGAACTCATTGACGAGGGTGTAGCCGGCCACGTAGTCGAGGGCTTCGGCCGCGCTGACGCGACTGGCGCTCTTGCCCATCACCACCCCCAATGCCGGCCCAGGTTGCAGGCGCTCGCCCTGGCCGGGATGCACCACCTCGGCGCCGTGCTGGTTGCGGGTGTTGGGCGTCTTGATGAACAGCACCGGCTTGACCGGCGGTTTCTGGTACGGCGGCTGTTCGAATTCGGCGAGGCGCTGCTTGAGCAACCCCTGGTAGTTCAGCGCGACACCGAAAAGGGTGCCGGTCGCGATGTCATGCAAGGCACGGCTCATGGGTTCTCCTGGCAGGGCCATGGCGGCCTTGCATTTAGTTAATGTGTTAACAGTTATAATTAAGATGTTAACTATCGTCAAGGGTGTAGACTGTCCACGGGGTGCTTGCAGGGTGAGCACCGCTGCATCAGGGCAATCACAATAAAAACGAGTAGCGTGCGATGAGCGACCGTCAACCCATCCCGAACATCAACATTGGCCAGGTGTACGACCAGCGCTACAGCGACGCCGAAGTCCATTACGACAAGCTGGCCAACCTGGCGGATTTCTTCGGGCGCAACATGCCCGTTCACCGGCATGACCGGTTCTTCCAGGTTCACTACGTAAAAAGCGGCACCGTGCGCGTGTACCTGGACGACCAGCAATACGTCGAATCCGGGCCGATGTTCTTCCTCACGCCACCCACGGTGCCGCACTCGTTTGTGACCGAGGCCGACAGTGACGGGCATGTGCTGACGGTGCGTCAGCAACTGGTGTGGCAACTGATCGAAGCCGACGCCAGCCTGGCGCCGGCCGGTGTGCAATTGCCGGCCGCGTGTGTCGCCCTGACGCAGTTGGCGCCGCAATACGCGGGCGATATCCGCCGCCTGGATTATCTGTTCGAGGAACTGCGCGAAGAGGTAAAAGCCCAGCGTTCCGGGCGCAGCGCAGCCCTGGACAGCCTGACGCGGTTGATCATGATCAGCCTGTTGCGGCTGTGTTCGAACTCGTTGAAAGCCACGCCCGCCCGTCACGAAGACTTGAAAATCTTCCACCGCTTCAACGAGCTGATCGAAGCGCACTACCAGCAACACTGGCCGTTGTCGCGGTATGCCCAGGGCATTGGGGTGACAGAAGCACGGCTCAATGATGTGTGCCGGCGCATTGCCGACTTGCCGTCCAAGCGCCTGATCCTGGAGCGCCTGATGCAGGAAGCCAAGCGCCTGCTGCTGTTTACCGGCAGCTCGGCCAACGAGATCTGCTATCAGCTGGGGTTCAAGGACCCGGCCTATTTCAGTCGTTTTTTCCAGCGTTACGCCCAGCTCACTCCGGGGGAGTACCGCCAGCGCCAATCGGGATTGCGTTGAGCCAGGCATAAGGGAGGTCTTGTTGATCTTGTGCGGATCATCATGAGCATCGCCGCGGTGCAACAGAATGGCTTTTACGCCGAACCGATTGTACTTTTCACAGCCCCCAGGCTGCTTGCAGCGGTTGGCCGGCGACACTAAGCTGCCGACTCGCCCATCCAATTGGTGCCGATATGGCCAACCCCAGACCTTCGCTGACCCTGACCCTGCTGCAAGCCCGTGAAGCCGCAATGGCGTTCTTCCGCCCGGCACTGAACAAGCATGCCCTGACCGAGCAACAGTGGCGGGTCATTCGGATCCTGCGCCAGCAGGGCGAACTCGAAAGCCACCAGCTCGCCCAGCAGGCCTGCATCCTGAAACCGAGCATGACCGGAGTGTTGACGCGCCTGGAGCGCGACGGCCTGGTGCGCCGGCAGAAGTCCAGCCAGGATCAGCGCCGGGTGTTCGTGGGCCTCACCGAGCGCGGCCAGCAGTGTTTCGTCTCCATGAGCGAGGGCATGGAAAGCAACTACCAGAAAATCGAAGCGCAGTTTGGCGCGGAGAAAATGCAGCAGTTGCTGGACTTGCTCAATGAGCTGAAAAACATCAAGCCTTGAAGGTGAAAAAATTCATTAACAGGTGAACGTATTTGCCCGAGGCTGGCATCGCCGGCGCACATCCTCACTATCCATTTTCGGCACACATGCACGCGCTGCCCCGGGTTCGGAATGGAACTTGCGTGCGATACGACCTGTAAGCCTTGCAACTGAAAAAGGTTAGGTCAATGAACAATAATAATGTGCAGATGCCTGCGGCCTCGGTGGTGCTTCCACCGGCGTTACCCCTCCAGCGTTTCCTGACCAGCGACATCGACGAGCACGCTCGCAATATGGGCGGCTGGCAGGTTCGCTACGATCAGTTGTCACCTGGCTCCTTTGCCGGTGAGTTGCTGGAGTTCCGCTCGGACTGGATGCAACTGGTGCGCGACCGCTCTAATCAGGCCATGGTCAAGAGTGGTGTGGCCTGGAAAGGTGCGATCACCTTCAGCATTCCCTTGAGTGCCGACGGCCCGGTGTATTGCTCGGGGCATCCGATCCACGAGCCCAGCCTGTTGGTGGCCCACGGTGAAAACCTGCCCGAGCTGCACACTCCACAGCACTTGGACCTGCTCGGCGTGGCCATCGAAGAGCACGCCCTGGAACATGTGCTGGAGTGCCAGGGCATTCAGTTTCGAATTACCGATCTTCCCAGGTGTTACCGCTTGGGTGATTCATCCGTGCAACGTGACCTCGCGGCGTTGTTCGACGAGCTGGCGGGCTGCGATGCCGTGCTCGGGCATGACTCGATCCGCCGCGGCATCCGCGATGCGGTGATGCTGCATATGCTGGAGTTGATCGCCCCGGACCAGGCGCCACCCCTCAACCCCACGGCGCGCAAAAGGATGGTCGATCGCGCCCGCGAATATGCATTGAGTCACCTCGACGAGCCGCTGTCGATCCTCGACCTGTGCAACCACATCGGCGCCAGCCGGCGCAAACTCCAGTACTGTTTTCAGGAGACGCTGGGCATCAACCCGGTGGCCTATCTGCGGGCACTGCGCCTCAATGCGGTGCGCCGCGAACTGCGAACCAGCACCCAAGCCCACGGCGTACAGGAAGTGGCGGCGCGCTGGGGCTTCTGGCATTTGAGCCGGTTCGCAAGCGATTACCGCACCATGTTCGGCGAAAGCCCTTCCCAGACCCTGCGTCGCACGCAACTCTGCTGAAAACGGATAACCGCCGCACTCTGCGCGTTACTAGGATGGCCCACACCACTTGATGGGAGGGGCATTCGATGATTCACCACAATAATGCAAGCGCCACACGCATGACGCTGTTCACCCTGGGGCTGCTGGGTTGCTGCGCCAGTGTCCAGGCCACCGAGAACGGTGCGCCGACCACCGCTGTCGGTGTGTACGATTTCGGCGCGGGGATGATGCCGCCGGCCACGCCGTTCGGGACCGTGGGACTGCGCACGGCGTTTTACTCGGCCAATGTGCAGAAGGACCGTAACGGTCGCTCCGTCGACAACCACTTCTCACTGGATGTGTTGTCCATCGGCGTCGCCTACATGCGCATGACCGATCACACGGTGCTGGGCGCCAACTATGGTTTCGGGGTGGTGGTACCGTTCTTCAAGATGGACGCTTCCGTCAAGGTACCGACCCCGGCCGGCCCGCTGAGCCTGGAGGCCGATCCGTTTCGAATGGCCGACATGCAGTTTCTGCCGGTGATCCTGCAATGGAACCTGTCGCCGAACCTGTTTATCAACACGCAACTGCAGATCCAGGCGCCCACCGGTGACTACGACAAGAATCGTTTGATTTCCCCAGGGCTCAATCACTGGACGTTCTCGCCGATCGTCAACGCCACCTACATCACCGACAGTGGCTTCGAGGTTTCCTCAAGCGTTGAGGTGGACGTCAATACCCGCAACCCCGCGACCGACTACAAGAACGGTGTCGAATACCGCCACGAATTTGCCGTGGGCCAGCATGTAGGGCCGTGGACCCTGGGCCTGGGTGGTTACTACTACCGCCAGTTCAGCGATGACGACGCCCCGGGGTTGCAATCGGGCAACCGGGCGCGGGTGCTGGCTGTCGGGCCGGCCGTGAGTTACTTCAAGCCCGGCCTGCCGCCCATTTGGCTGCACGCCTACAAGGAAACCGATGCCCGCAACCGTGCCGAGGGTTACACCGTGGCACTGCGCATTTCTCAAAGTTTCTAAGGGGCTGGCCATGAACTCATCACATTCCGATTCCCCCTCGCCGCGGCAAGCCACCGGGCGCCGTGAAGGGCTGGTGCTGATGTTGGGCAGCAGCCTGACCATCATGGGCGCGGCCATGGTCGCGCCGATCCTGCCCAAGCTGGGCGCCGAGTTCGGTGCACTGGAACCGCGCGCCGACCTGCTGGTGCCCTTGGCGGTCACCGGGCCGGCACTCGCGATTGCGCTGTGCGCGCCCCTGGCCGGCTGGTTGGCCGACCGGGTCGGGCGCAAGGCGTTGCTGATAATCGCCACGCTGTTGTATGCCGTGCTCGGGGCCATCCCGGCGCTGCTGGATAACTTGCCCGCCATCGTCGCTGTACGCCTGCTGTTCGGCGCGGCGGAGGCGGCGGTGATGACCTGTTGCGCGACGCTGATTGCCGACTATTGGCACGGCGAGGAACGGCTGCGCTACATCAATCGGCAAGTGGTCACCATCGGTTTGGTCGGCTCGCTGTTCTATGTCGTGGGCGGCGCGTTGGGCGAACACTCCTGGCGTCTGCCATTCCTGCTGTACCTGCTGCCACTGCTGTTGGTGCCGATGATGATCAAGGTGCTGTGGGAACCCGCCGCCGCTCGCCAGCCCGTCGAGGTGGCTGAACAGGGCAGGGTGGCCGTGCTGCCGTTGGTGCTCGGTTATCTGCTGATCCTCAGTGGGATGGTGCTGAGTTTTATCGTGCCGATCCAGGCGCCGGTTTTACTTGTCAGCCTCGGCATCACTTCAAGCACGATGATCGGGCTGTCGGCGGGGGGCAGTCTGCTGGCGACCTTGGGCGGTTCGTTAGCCTGGCCGCTGCTGCGCCGGCGCATCGGCATCCCCGGTTGCAATGCGCTGTTGCTGAGCCTGCTGGGCCTGGGGTTGTGGCTGCTGATGCGCGCACCGAGCTACAGCATGGTGCTGGTGGCCGTGCTGATCCATGGCCTGGGCGCCGGGCTGCTGGTGCCCAACGCGATGGCGCCGGTGATGAATGCCCTGAGCGCGAAAACCCGCGGGCGCGGCTTGGGCGGGTTCACGGCGTTTCTGTATTTCGGTCAATTTGTCAGCCCGCTGGTGGTGGCCGTGCTCAGCGTTTACTCGGGTGACGTGCGTCGTTCAATCCTGTGGCTGGCCTGCGCCAGTTTTGCGTCGGCCCTGGCCTGGGCACTGGCAGGCCTGCAAGCACGGCGCAAAGCGCTGACCCAGGCATTCGGATCAAGTCATTCGTAATCAAGAGGAGATAGGCATGGACATCCACAACCTGCTGGACAGCGAAGACGCCACCGGTTTGGCCGAATGGGTCAGGCGCGGTGAGGTGCAGCCCGGCGAACTGCTGGAAGCGGTGATCGAGCGTATCGAACGGGTCGAACCGCAGCTGAATGCGGTGGCCGAGCGGCTTTACGATTCGGCCCGGCAGTCGGCACGCGCATCGCGCCCCGGCCACGGTGTGTTTACCGGGGTACCGACCCTGATCAAGGATCTGTTTTCGCCGGTCAACGGCGCGGCGATGACCCATGGCTCGCAGGCGTTGGGAGGCGCTCGCGCTGACTTTGACGCCGAACACGTAAGCCGTATCCGCCGTGCCGGGTGCGTGATTGTCGGTACCAGCACCTCACCCGAATTCGGCACCTCGTATTCCACCGAGTCGAACCGCTTTGGCGCCACGCGCAACCCCTGGAATATCGGCCACAGTGCCGGCGGTTCCAGCGGCGGCGCGGCAGCCTTGGTGGCGGCGCGCGTCGTACCGTTTGCCCATGGCAACGATGGCGGTGGTTCCTTGCGTGTGCCGGCGTCCTGCTGTGGGGTGTTCGGCCTCAAGCCCAGCCGCGGGCTGTTGCCTTCCGGGCCGATGATCGGCGAGGGCTGGGCCGGGATGGGCACTCCCCATGCGATTACCTTGTCGGTACGTGACAGCGCTGCGCTGCTGGATGCCACGGCCGGGATCGACCTGGGCGCACCTTATGCCGCGCCGCTGCAGGCGCAGCCCTATGTCACCGCGCTGCAGCAGGACCCTCGGCCGCTGCGGATCGCCATGGTCGAGCAGCTCGGGCCTTGGCCGACCTCCGGCGAAAGTGTGCAAGCCGTACGCCAGGCCGCCAGGTTGTGCGAGTCCCTGGGCCACCGCGTTGAACCGGTCAACTTGCCGGTGGCGCTGCCGGCATTTCTCGATCAGGTCTTCACCATCATCGGTGCAAGCACGCGTCACTACGTCGATGTGTTGGGGCAGATGCGCGGTTCCGCCGTGCAGCCTGAGGAGCTGGAAGCCCGCACCCGCATTATCCTGCGCTGCAAAGGGGCTGTCAGCGGTGCGCAGTACGCCGGTGCCGTGGAATGGATTCATGCCTTGGGCCGGCAGTTGGCGGTGTTCATGCAGGATTACGACCTGATCCTCACGCCGACCCTGGCCCGCGAGCCGGTGCCGATCGGGGAGCTGGACCTGCAAGACGATCGCTTGAGCCTGGAGGAACTGATCGAACGGTTCCACAGCTACTCACCGTTCACGGCGCTGTTCAATGCCAGCGGGCAACCGGCAATGTCGGTGCCGTTGCACTGGAGCGCTGCCGGCCTGCCGATGGGCGCCCACTTCGCCGCTCGCTTTGGCGAAGAAAGTACCCTGCTGGCCCTTGCGGGGCAGCTGGAGCGGGCCCAGCCCTGGCGCGGCCGGGTTCCGCCGGTCAACGCCTGTCGGTTGTGAGCCTCTGAGGGCTTCTGCATCGGGCGGGTGGACCGACCTGCCTGATGCAAAACGCCTTCTGGTCATTCAGCCGCGAATCGCTGCCGTTTTATCCGGTACATATCACCGTCCGCATGGCTGAGCAGGGTATCGGCATCTTCCCCGTCCTGGGGATAAACCGCCACGCCGATGCTGCAGGACGGCATCTTCACCCCACCAAACTCGGGCCCCAGCGGCTCGGCCATGACCGCGAGTATCTGCACCACCCTGGCAGAAATAGCCTCCCGCGACGGGATGTCGGTCAACAGCACCGTGAACTCATCACCGCCCATCCGCGCCACCAGGTCGCTGTCGAGTACGCAGCGTTCCAGGCGTCGGGCAATCGCACACAGCACGCGATCGCCCATGGCATGGCCATGCACATCGTTGATGCCCTTGAAGTCATTGATGTCCAGGAACAGCAACGCCAGGCCGCGGTTGTGGGACTGCGCACTGTGCAGGGCCTGGTCCAGCCGATCATTGAACAGTGAGCGGTTGGTCAGGCCCGTCAGCGGATCATGGTGGGCAAGGAAGCGCAGTTCTTCTTCGGCCTGGGTGAGCGCCGTCACGTCCCGTGCGACGCCGATGCGCGCGCCCACCTCTTTGGACCAGAAGGCCGCCCACAGGATGTGCACCACGCTGCCGTCCTTGCGTAGATAGCGGTTGCGGAAGTCGACATGGGAGTGGCCATTCATGACCCGCACAATCGAGGCCCGAGTGCGCGCCAGGTCTTCCGGGTGCATGTAGTGGGTGATCAGGGTGCCGACCAGTTCGTCGGCACGGTAGCCGAGCAGGGCCTCGCAGCCATCGCTGACGAAGACAATCTGGCTGTCGCCGTCGACGACAAATACCGTATCCAGCATCAGGTGGATCAGTTTCGGGTACAGCGCTTGCAGGTCAACGGGCATGGGGCATCGGGCGTCCGGTTCATATCGGTCGATCATAGCCCGATCATGAGCTGGGGCGTCGAGCAATCCTGCACATTTTTTAGTCCGCTCGGCAGTTGCCGAGGGCGGTCTGGCAGGGGCTTTTCGCGTTGTGGGACGCGCTGGGAGCCACAGGGAGAGTTGTCGTACAACCGAATGCGCTATGATGCGCGTTCCTCCGCCAACCGAGATACCCGTTCTTGATGGACAACCCGAACGTCCAGCCCACCGTTCGCCGCCGGCACCGCAGCCTGGCCGAAGAACTGGTCACCGAGCTTTCCCGGCGCATCTGTTCCGGTGAGCTGCCGCGTGCCACCAAGCTGCCCACCGAATCCGAAGTGATGGCCGAACATGGGGTGAGCCGCACGGTGGTGCGCGAGGCCATTTCGCGCCTGCAGGCCTCGGGCCTGGTGGAAACCCGACACGGCGTCGGCACCTTTGTGAAGGATATCCCGAGCCCCAGCGGGTTTCGCATCGACCCGGACAGCATCGTGACCTTGCAGGATGTGCTGGCCGTGCTGGAGTTGCGCATCAGCCTGGAGGTGGAGGCTGCCGGCCTGGCGTGCGTGGGGCGCACCGACGAGCAATTGCAGGTGATGCGCGACTCGCTGGATGCGCTCAACTCGCGGGCGGTGAGTGCCGACTACGCGGTGTCGGCAGACTTTCAGTTCCACCAGCAAATCGCGTTGGCCACGGGCAATCGTTACTTCACCGACATCATGTTGCACCTGGGGCTCAACATCCTGCCGCGTACACGCCTGCACTCCAAACGCCTGGCCAACGCCAACAAGGAGCCCTTCCTGGAGCGCTTGAGCCGTGAGCATGAGGACATCTACAAAGCCATCCTGCGCCGTGACGCCGATGCGGCTCGGGCGGCGATGCGCCTGCACCTGTCCAACAGCCGCGAGCGTATGCGTCGGGCCTATGAAGCCGCCGCTGCCGAGTTGTCGAACGGCCCGGCCGCGGTGAACGCGCCGCCCTGAAGCCGGCTGCCCGGTTCATCGTCCGCCGCTGGCGGTTGCTGCTCGACCTTGGCGCGAAACGCTTCCGAACTGTCCTTGGGCGCAAAGCCCAGGTGCTCGGTATGCCGGGTGCTCCACCAGCGATCGCGATTGGCCGAGACGCCATACACCACACTGTGTCCCACATCCTTGGCCAGCAGGGCGCGCGCCACCAGGTGGTCCAGGTCGGCGTAACTCAGCCAGGTCGACAGCATCCGCCGGTTGCGCGGCTCGGGGAACGACGAGCCGATGCGCAAGCTCACGGTTTCAATCCCATAGCGATGAAAGTAGAACGCCGCCAGGTCTTCGCCGTAGGCCTTGGAGAGGGCGTAGTAGCCATCCGGACGGCGCGGTGAGTGCACGTCCAGTTCAACGTCCTGGGGATAGAAACCGGTGACGTGGTTGGAGCTGGCAAACACAATCCGCTTGACCCCCTGCTGTCGCGCCGCCTCATAAATGTGGAACGTGCCGCGAATATTGGCGTCGAGAATCTCCTCGAACGGCCGCTCCACGGAAATCCCGCCCAGGTGAACGATGGCGTCGACGCCGTTGACCAGTGCCGCCACGGCGGCCTTGTCGGCCAGGTTGCAGGTGATCACTTCGTCGTGCTCACCACGGCTGGGGGCCATGGGGCTGATGTCCGAGACGCGGACGATGTCGGCATGGGCCTGCAAGGTGTTCCGCAGGATTTGCCCCAGGCCGCCGGCGGCGCCGGTGAGCAAGATGCGCGTGAAGGGTTTGGGTGGTGTGGTCATGGTCAGGTCTTCCATTGAACGCTGAATGCAGGTGGCTTGCCTGTCGAGCGATGCGCACTCGCCAGGCAAGTCGTGGGGGCTTTACATGAAGTTGTACTGGATGCCCAGGCGCCACCGCGCCTGGCGGTCTTCGGACGTGGCGTTGACCTTCACATCACCAATCTCCATGAACGGGGCCCATTCCTTGTTGAGCTTGTATTTGACGATCAGGTTCTGTTCGTAATCGCTCTTCTTGTTGTCGTAGCGGATGTAGTCAGTCTTGAAGTAGATGAACTGATATTCATACGCCCACTTACTGGCCGGCGTGTAGCCGAGCCAGCCCTCGAAACGATGGGTGGTCTGGTCATCCTTGATGTGGTCGGGCAAGTCCTTGTTGACCTGGTCGCGGTCCAGCTTCTTGGCATCCAGGCGATAGCGCGTGGCGGCGTAGAAGGCGTCGTTGATCTTGTAGTTGTACTTGAGGCCGAACTTGTAGGTGGTCGAGTCTTTCGAGCTGTCCATCTGGAACGCCGGGGTCAACGTCGATTGCGCGCTGAGTTTGTAGTTGTAGCTCACGGTGAACTCGTGCCCGTTGTTGACCATGTTGTCGTAGGCGACGTCTTCACGATCGCCGGCGGTGCGGTATTTCATTTCCGCTTCAAATCCCAGGCCACTGTCCAGGCGGTAGTTGAGCTTGATTCGGTCAGCGTGGGCGCTGTCCTCCTCGGTGAACTGGTGGCGGTAGTTGATGCTGGCGGAGTCAGCGCTGACATACAGCGGCAGGCCGAGGGTCAGGGCAGTAACGAGCGTGCGTAGGGTGGTGTTCATACGGTCTTCTTTTTTGTTTTTGTTAGGGTCGTTTGACGGTTGCTACGGCAGTGGGTTGTTGCGTATGGCTCTCATCTAAGGTGTCGACATACGTTATCGTACGACAAGATGACTCGTCTATGGGTTATTGGTAGTTTTGAAACATCTTGAAATATATGTGCCTAGTGAATAGGGCTTTACAGCAATCCAGGTTATTCCTTGGTTGTCTTTAAAAATAAGGGTTTTGTCGGTATTTACTGAAAATGTATGCAGGTGAGGGGCGGGTTATTGGGTCTTTTCAAGTGTTGTACGATGACCTATGATCGGTCGCAACAGACGACACTCCCGTCACAAATCCAATAAGAAGGCTTACGACGTCCATGAGAATCACAGCAGTCAACGTCCAGGTATTTTCCTACCCGACCCGCCGCGCAGTGGACAGTGCCGGCCATGCGCACCCCGGTGATGTCACCCAGGCGCAGATGGCTTTGCTGCGCATCCAGACCGAAGACGGCCACGAGGGTTATGCCTTCGGCGCCCCTGAACTGATTCGCCCGTATGTACTGGATGGTTTCGTGCGCAAAGTGCTGGTGGGGCAGAACGCTTTCGATCGCGAAAAGATCTGGCACGATCTCGCGCACTGGCAGCGCGGCAGTGCCAGCCAGTTGACCGACCGCGCCCTGGCGCTGGTGGAGCAGGCCCTGTGGGATTGGGCCGGGCGCAAGCTGGGTGTGCCGGTGCACAAGTTGATTGGCGGTTTCCGCGACAAGGTGCCGGCCTACGGCTCCACCATGTGTGGCGACGAACTGCCCGGTGGCCTGGCCACCCCTGAAGACTACGGGCGTTTTGCCGAGACCCTGGTGCAACGCGGCTACAAGGCCATCAAGCTGCACACCTGGATGCCGCCGGTGTCCTTCGCCCCGAGCCCGCGCATCGACGTGCAGGCTTGTGCGGCGGTACGCGAAGCGGTCGGCCCGGACATCGCCCTGATGCTCGACGGTTATCACTGGTACAGCCGCACCGAAGCGCTGTACATCGGGCGTGAGCTGGAAAAGCTCGACTTCGCCTGGTTCGAAGAGCCGATGATGGAAGAGTCCGCCGAGTCCTATGCCTGGCTGGCGGGGCAGTTGGACATTCCGGTGCTGGGCCCGGAAACCCTGTCCGGCAAACACCTCGCCCGTGCCAGTTGGGTCAAGCACGATGTGTGCGATATCTTGCGCGCCGGTGTGGCGGGCGTCGGCGGCATTGCGCCGTGCCTGAAGGTTGCGCACCTGGCTGAATCCTTCGGCATGGATTGCGAGATTCATGGCAACGGTGCGGCCAACCTGGCCGTGGTCGGCGCGATCAAGAACTGCACCTGGTATGAGCGTGGCCTGTTGCACCCGTACCTGGATTACGACGAAGTGCCGGCCTACCTCAAGCGTCTGGTAGACCCGATGGACAACGACGGTTTTGTGCACCTGTCCGACTTGCCGGGCCTGGGTGAAGACATCGATTTCAACTTCATCGAGACCAATACGCTTAAAAGCTTCTGACGTGTACAGGGTCAGTCCGGCATCAGTCGGGCTGATCAAGAGCCCTATAAATATAAAAAAGGCACTCTTGTTATGAGCATTTTCCCTTCGCTGTGGGCGCGGGTGTTCGTCGCCGCGCTGGCTGTCACCGCTGTACCTGCAAGCTTCGCAAAAACCCCGGCCGATCAATTGATCGTCGGCATGAGCATGATAAACCTGCTGTCCCTCGACCCGGCGGCGGCCACCGGCCTGGACGTGTCGGAGATCAACGCCAACCTCTATGACATGTTGCTGGTGCAGGACGTCGCCCAGCCGGATCGCCTGGTACCGGCGCTCGCCGAGCGCTGGCAGGTCAGTGATGACCGCAAGACCCTGACCTTCAACCTGCGCACCGGCGTGAAATTCCAGTCCGGCAATGACCTGAGTGCCGAAGACGTTGCCTGGTCGTTGCAGCGCGTGCTCAAGCTCAACCTCGCACTGGCCTCCACCTGGAAGGCCTACGGCTTTACCGCCGAGAACGTCGAGCGCTACATGCGTGCCACGGATGCCTCGACCTTCCTGATCGAGCTGCCCCGGCCCACCGACCCGCTGCTGGTGCTCAACACCCTGGCGACCTCGCCGAGTGCGTTTGTCCTCGATCGCAAGAAAGTCCTCGAACACCAGAAGAACAACGACATGGGCGCCGCCTGGCTGGTGACTCACGCCGCCGGCAGCGGTGCGTTCGTGCTCAATGACTGGCGCGCCAACGACGTGATCCTGATGAGCCGTTTCGACGGGTACTGGGGCGGCCCGGCCAAGCTCAAGCGCATCGTCATGCGCAACATGACCGAGTCGCAGTCGTTGCGCCTGATGATCGAGCGCGGCGACCTGGACATCGCCAAAGGCATGTCTGCGCCGGACATCGAAGCCCTGCAGAAAAGCGCCAAGGTCCGCACCCAGACCTTGCAGCGCGGCACCCTGTACTACGTCGCCCTGAGTGTGAAGCAACCGATGTTCGCTGATGCGCGTGTGCGCAAGGCCGTGCGTGCGCTGATCGATTACCAGGGCATCAACCAGACCGTCATGCCCCATTACGGCGTGATCAACCAACGGCCGCTGCCCCTGGGCCTGGCCGCGCGCCTGCCGGATCCCGGCTACACGCTCAACGTCGAGCAGGCCAAGGTCTGGCTGGCCGAGGCCGGTTATCCGAACGGTTTCAAGACCACCATCCGCGTGCTCGCCGAACCGCCGTTTATCAACATTGCCTCCAACCTGCAGTCGACCCTGGCCCAGGCCGGTATCGACGCCAGCATCATCACCGGCACGGGCAACCAGATCTATGGCGCAATGCGTGAGCGCAGCTTCGACATCATCGTCGGCCGCGGCGGTGGCGGGGCCGAACGGCATCCGCACTCCAGCCTGCGTACGCTGGTGTACAACCCGGATAACCGCGATGAGGCCAAGCTCACCAACTTCCAGGGCTGGCGCACATCCTTCTACAGCCCTGAGCTGAACCAGCTGATCGAGCGCGCGGAAGTCGAGCCTGACACAGGCAAGCAACTGGCCCAGTACCGCGACATCCAGGAGCAGGTCGACCGGCAGGTCGGAGCCATTTTGCCGGTCTCGCAAATGACCGACACCGTGGTGGTGTACGAAGACGTGGCCGACTTCCAGGGCCATACCGCCGCGACCACGCGCTACAAAGACGTCTACAAGAAGCGCTGACCGATTATCAGGAGCTCACTATGTTTGTTATGACTGCCTCTGTCATGGGCGCTCGCGCGTCCAACACGGCCCGGCGCGCGGGTACGGTGCTGGTGACCTTGCTCGGCCTGCTGGCCCTGACGTTCATCATCGGCCGGGTCATGCCGCTCGACCCCGTGCTGGCGGTAGTCGGGCCGGATGCCGACAGTTCCACCTATGATCAGGTGTACCGGTCGATGGGCCTGGACAAGCCGATCTGGACCCAATTCGGTCTTTACCTCAATGACCTGCTCCACGGTGACTTCGGCAATGCGCTGTTGACCGGCCACCCGGTACTGGACGATATCCTGCGCGTCTTTCCCGCGACGATTGAACTGGCCACCCTGGCGATTCTGTTCGGCGTGCTGATCGGTTTGCCCCTGGGCGTCTGTGCCGCCAGCAACCAGGGGCGCCTCGGCGATCACGTGGCGCGGGTGATCACCTTGTTCGGCTACTCCACGCCGATTTTCTGGCTGGGCATGATGGGGTTGCTCGTGTTCTACGCCTGGCTCGGCTGGGCCGGTGGAGCGGGGCGCATCGACCTGGCCTATGACGGCATGGTGCCCGAGGTCACCGGCCTGCTGCTGATCGACTCGACCCTGGCACGTGACTGGGAGGCCTTCGCCAGCGCCCTGCGCCACATCGTGTTGCCGGCGCTGATCCTCGGCCTGAACTCGGTGGCGTATATCAGCCGCATGACCCGCAGCTTCATGCTCGAGCAGCTGTCCCAGGAGTACATCATCACCGCGCGGGTCAAGGGCCTGTCCCGGCGCCAGGTGGTGTGGGGGCATGCGTTTCGCAACATCCTCGTGCAGTTGCTGACGGTGGTTGCGCTGGCCTACGGCTCGTTGCTGGAGGGCGCGGTGCTGATCGAAACCGTGTTTGCCTGGCCGGGGTTCGGCCAGTACCTGACCAGCAGCCTGATGCTCGGCGACATGAACGCGGTGATGGGCTGCGTGTTGGTGATCGGCTTGATTTTCGTCGCGCTCAACCTGATCAGCGACGCCTTGTACAAGGTGTTCGACCCCCGTACCCGTTAACGCACTGCGCCGTACCGATAAAACTATAAAAAGAAGGAATTTTGCATGAAGACGGTATTTTCAACACTGCACCTTGGCCTGTTGACGGCGATGCTCGCCCTTGGGCCGATGACAACGGCCAGCGCCAAGACCCCCGCCGATCAATTGATCGTCGGCATGAGCATGGTCAACCTGTTCTCCATCGACCCAGCCAATGCGCCTGGCCTGGATGCCTCCGGCGTCAACGCCAACCTCTACGACACCCTGATCAAGCGTGACCAGGGCAACCCGGAAAAACACCTGCCGCAATTGGCCGAACGCTGGGACATCAGCGAAGACGGCAAGCAGGTGACCTTTCATCTGCGCCAGGATGTGAAATTCCATTCGGGCAACCCGCTGACCGCCGAGGACGTGGCGTGGTCGCTGTACCGGGTGATGAAGCTCAATTTCGGCCTGGCCACCACCTGGAAGGCCTACGGCTACAGCGTCGAGAATATCCAATCGCTGATCCGCGCCACGGACGCCCACACCCTGGTCATCGACCTGCCGCAGACCCTGGACCCGCTGCTGCTGGTGGACTCCCTGGCGATCTCGCCGAGCGCTGTGGTAGTGGACCGCAAGACGGCCCTGGCCCATGAGAAAAACGGCGACCTCGGCGCCGGCTGGCTGGTGACCAACGAGGCCGGCAGTGGCCCCTTCGTGCTGAGCAAATGGAGCGCCAACGATTCGCTGCTGCTGACCCGTTTCGACGGCTACTGGGGCGGCGCGGCCAAGCTCAAGCGCGTGGTGGTGCGGCACATGACCGAATCCCAATCCTTGCGCCTGATGCTCGAACGCGGCGACCTCGACCTGGCCTACGGCATGGCGGCGCCGGACATTCGCGCCATCGACGGCTCGGACAAGATCCAGGTGCAGTCATTGCCACGCGGCACCATGTACTACGTGGCGATGAGCATGAAGCAACCCGAGTTTGCCAAGCCTCAGGTGCGGGAAGCCGTGCGCAACCTGATCGACTACAAGGGCCTGGATGAACAGGTGATGCCGTATTACGGCAAGCTCAATCAGCAGCCGATGCAGTTGGGGCTGGAAGCGCGCTTGCCGGATCCGGGTTATCACATGGACGTGGCCAAGGCGAAAAAGCTGCTGGCCGAGGCGGGTTACCCCGACGGTTTCAACACCACCATTCGTACATTGTCGGAGCCGCCGTTCATTGACATCGCCGCGCGCCTGCAAGCGACCCTGGCCGAAGGCGGGATCAAGGCCAGCATCGTCACCGGCACCGGCAACCAGGTCTACGGCGCCATGCGCGCGCGCAATTTCGAGATCATCGTGGCCCGTGGCGCCGAGCGCTATCCCCATCCGTATTTCAGCCTGCGCACCTTCGCCTACAACCCCGACAACAGCGATGACGCCGGCTTGCCGAACTTCCAGGGCTGGCGCGCTTCGTTCTTCAATCCGCAGCTCAACAGCCTGATCGACCAGGCGGGCGTGACGCGCGATTCGGCACAGCGGGTCAGCCTGTATCACCAGGCGCAGACGCTCTATGACCAGCAGGTGGGGCCGATCCTGATGATCTCGCAGATGACCGACACCGTGGTCAGCGCTGCCGACGTCAAGGGTTTCAGTGGTGACGATGCCGAGGCCACCCGCTACCTGGGTGTCTACAAGCAGCGTTGAGTGGGGCTGCGGCCCTTCAGAATTCACACAGAGAAGATGCTTATGAATGCCAATCTGTCTTCCATCGACACGGCGGCGAAGCGGCCGGTGGATCGCTCGCCGGGCTCCAGTTTCGATGCCTTCTGCAAGAGCGGCCTGCGGGTGCTGCGTCACCTGTTGCGCAACCCCATGACCCTGGCGGGCCTGCTGGTTGCGCTGCTCTTGGTGGTGGTCGCGGCCTTTGCGCCGTGGATCGCCACCCACGACCCGGTCGCGCAAAACCTCGCCACAGCCTTGCAGGCGCCGGGCTCGGCGCACTGGTTCGGCACCGACGAATACGGTCGGGATATTTTCAGTCGGCTGGTCTATGGCTCGCGGATCACGCTGTACATCATTGCCCTGGTAACCGTGATCGTCGGTCCCATCGGGCTGTTTATCGGCACCGTCTCGGGCTACTTCGGCGGGGCGGTCGACACCGTGTTCATGCGCCTGACCGATATCTTTATTTCCTTCCCCAGCCTGGTCCTGGCGCTGGCCTTTATCGCCGCCCTGGGCCCTGGCCTGGAGCATGCGGTGGTGGCGATTGCCTTGACCTCATGGCCACCGATTGCGCGGCTCGCGCGGGCTGAAACCCTGTCCCTGCGCAACGCCGACTTTGTCGTCGCCGTGGAACTGCAAGGCGCGTCGCCGGCGCGGATTATCCTGCGCCATATCGTGCCGATGTGCCTGTCCTCGGTGATCATCCGCCTGACCATGAACATGGCCGGGATCATCCTCACCGCCGCCGCGTTGGGCTTCCTCGGCCTGGGTGCCCAGGCGCCGCTGCCGGAGTGGGGCGCGATGATTTCCACCGGGCGCCGCTACATGCTCGAGTGCTGGTGGCTGGTGGCGGTTCCCGGGGCGGCGATCATGTTGGTCAGCCTGGCCTTCAACCTGTTGGGCGATGGCCTGCGGGACATCCTTGATCCGCGCAGCGAATAATCGGAGAACACCTTATGTCCGCCATCAAACTGAATGTCGAAGGGCTGAATGTGCGCTTCGTCAGTGGCCAGAAAGAAACCCACGCCGTGCGCGATGTGTCCTTTACCTTGGGGCGGGAGAAACTGGCGATTGTCGGTGAGTCCGGCTCAGGCAAGTCCACCGTCGGGCGCAGCCTGCTCAAGCTGCATCCGCCCAGCGCCAGAATCACCGCCAAGGCCATGGCGTTTGGCGAGGTCGACCTGCTCTCGGCCAGTGAAAAGGCGATGCAGAAGATTCGCGGCCAGCGCATCTCGATGATCATGCAAGACCCCAAGTACTCGCTGAACCCGGTGGTCAAGGTGGGCGACCAGATTGCCGAAGCCTACCTGGCCCACCACAAGGCCAGTCGCAGTGATGCGCGCGAGCGAGTCATGCAGATGCTCGAGCAGGTGCACATCCGCGATCCGAAGCGGGTCTACAACCTGTACCCCCACGAGGTGTCCGGCGGTATGGGCCAGCGCATCATGATCGCGATGATGGTGATCACGCGTCCGGAAGTGATCATTGCCGATGAGCCTACGTCGGCGCTGGATGTCTCGGTGCGCCAGCAAGTGCTCAACGTGCTGGAAGAACTGGTGGATCAGCAGCAGATGGGGCTGATTTTTGTCAGTCACGACCTCAACCTGGTGCGTAACTACTGTGACCGCGTGTTGGTGATGTACGCCGGGCGCGTCGTCGAATCCCTGGCTGCCTGCGACCTGCAATACGCCGAGCATCCCTACACCCGTGGCCTGCTGGCCGCGCTGCCGAGCATGGATAACCGTCGCGTGCACCTGCCGGTGCTCAAGCGCGATCCACTCTGGCTGACTCAATAAGGAACCTGACCATGCCCATGATCCAAGCGCACGCCTTGAACCTGAGTTTCGGCACCGGCGCTGCCATCAACCAGGTGCTGCACGATGTGAGCCTGAGTGTCGCCGACGGCGAATCGTTCGGCCTGGTGGGGGAGTCCGGTTCGGGCAAGACCACCGTGCTGCGCTGCCTGGCCGGGCAATACCGGCATTGGAACGGCGAGCTGAGCATCGCCGGCGCGCCGTTGCAGCACAAGATTCCCAAGGAGCACTTTCGCAAAGTGCAGATGGTCTTCCAGGACCCCTACGGCTCCCTGCACCCCAGGCACACCATCGACACCGCCCTGCGCGAACCGCTGATTATCCACGGGGTAGGGGACAAGGACGACCGGATCAACGAGATCCTGCTCAAGGTCGGCCTCAACGACAGCTTCCGCTTTCGCTATCCCCATCAGTTGTCCGGTGGGCAGCGCCAACGGGTGGCGATTGCGCGCGCGTTGATCCTTGAGCCCCGCGTGCTGTTGCTGGATGAACCGACCTCGGCCCTGGATGTGTCGGTCCAGGCCGAGATCCTCAACTTGCTGGCGGACCTGCGCCAGCGCGAGAAACTCACCTATCTGCTGGTCACCCATGACCTGGGGGTGGTCACTCACTTGTGCGACCGGGTGGCGGTGATGCAGCACGGCCGGATCGTCGAATTGCTCGACTGCCAGGCCTTGAGCCAGGACCAGGCCGTGCACGACTACACGCGCATGCTGGTGCAGGCCAGTCGTGACTTCAGCCAGGAGTCTGAGCGACGGCGGGTCGGCTGATTTCTGTAGTCATCGTATGACTATGCTTGATTGGTAATGCGCTGATTACTATGAAATGCGATTAATGTGCTGTTTTTATTGAGTTAAATCTAAGGGTGCGAACTAAGGCACTTAGGACTAGCTAACAATCATTTGTAGTTGTACGATGACGTACCTCTTAAGGTATCCCTTTATTTTTTGATTTGAGGTTTGCGAACATGACGCCACAAGAACTAAAAACAGTCCTGTCTTCCGGCTTGCTCTCGTTCCCGGTTACCGATTTTGACGCGGCCGGTGACTTCCGTGCCGACACCTATGCCCGCCGCCTGGAATGGCTGGCACCCTACGGCGCCAGCGCGTTGTTCGCGGCCGGGGGCACCGGGGAATTCTTCTCCCTGGAAGCCAAGGAATACACGCAGATCATCAAGACTGCCGTGGACACCTGCAGGGGCCAGGTGCCCATCCTCGCCGGGGCAGGGGGCCCGACTCGTCAGGCCATCGCCTACGCCCAGGAGGCCGAGCGCCTCGGTGCCGCCGGTATTCTGCTGATGCCTCACTACCTCACCGAAGCCAGCCAGAAAGGCCTGGTGGCCCACGTTGAGCAGGTGTGCAATTCGGTGGATTTCGGCGTGGTGGTGTACAACCGCAACCTGTGCCGTCTCAATGCCGACAGCCTCGAGCAGCTGGCCGAGCGCTGCCCGAACCTGATCGGTTTCAAGGACGGCATCGGTGAAGTCGAATCCATGGTGTCGATCCGTCGTCGCCTCGGCGATCGCCTGACCTACCTCGGCGGGCTGCCGACCGCCGAAGTCTATGCCGCGGCCTACAAGGCCCTGGGCGTGCCGGTGTATTCCTCGGCGGTGTTCAACTTCATCCCGAAAACCGCGATGGATTTCTACCGTGCCGTGGCCGCCGACGACCACGCCACCGTGGGCCGCTTGATCGATGATTTCTTCCTGCCGTACCTGGCGATCCGCAACCGCTGCGAAGGTTATGGCGTGAGTATCGTCAAGGCCGGTGCACGCCTGGTCGGCCACGACGCCGGCCCGGTGCGCGCGCCGTTGACCGACTTGCTGCCTCAAGAAGTGGAGCAGTTGGACGTGCTGATCAAGGCGCTGGGCGCCCAGTAAGCTGTCAGTCTGCGGCGCCCTGTGTGGCGCCGCTGTCCTTTCATCAACCTGAGGTTTGACCATGCCCCACTGCATCATCGATTGCCCGGCGGCCCTGGCCCAGCGCATCGGCGAACACACCCTGCTGGCCACCGTACACGATGCCCTCGACAGCTTCGGCGTATTCAAGCCCGGCGACATCAAGGTGCGGCTCAACGGCTTTACCCATTACCGTTGCGGCAGCACTCAAGACGACTTCGTGCACGTCGCCCTGTACCTGTTCGCCGGGCGCACTGCCGAACAACAGCGCAGCCTGGCTTCGGCGACGCTGGGCGCCCTGATTGAACTGCTGCCGCAGGTCGACGCGCTGTCCATGGACGTACGCGAAATGCCCCGCGAGACCTTCGTCAATCGCAGCCAATACCTCGAAGAATCCGGGCGGCAGAGGTAGCGCCCCTCGGTGTGAATACCGGCAAAAAACAAGGAGAACAACATGCCGTATCAACCCTCGAAAAACATCTCGGTGCGTTGCGCACTGGCCCTGATGGCCGTTGGATGCAGCCCGCTGTCATGGGCGCTGCAAGCCCCGTCAAACCTGCAGGTACCGACGCTGGCCTTTGATGACCGGCAAATCATCCTGGTGTGGGAAAAACCTGCCGAGCATGCCGGCATCAAGGATTACCGGGTCTACGCCAACGGCACGCTGCTGGGCAGCGCCAATGCCAATAATGACCAGGTGTCACCGGCCAAACCCTACATCGACCAGTTTTATCGACAAGACACCGCCAACTTCCACCATCGCATCGGCATTCACAGCTTTACTGCCCAAGGCTTGAAGCCCGACACCGCGTACCGTTTCACCGTGCGTTCGGTGGACGGCAACGGCAAGGAGTCCGCCGACAGCGCCCCGGTGTTGCAACGCACCACCCCGGTTGCGGCGGTATTTGACGTGAAAAAATACGGCGCCAAAGGCGACGGCAGTCACCTCGATACCCAGGCGATCCAGAACGCCATCGATGCCTGCACCGTCGGTTGCAAAGTCTTGCTGCCTGAAGGCACCTACAAAAGCGGCGCGCTCTACCTCAAGAGCAACATGACCCTGGAGATCGCCGAAGGCGCGACCCTGCTCGGCTCCGAGCGCGCCGAAGATTACCCGCTGGCCGGCTACATCCAGTACCCGTATTCCACCACTGTGCGCCCGGCCTCGCTGATCAACGCGTTGCCCCGTGATCCGCGCCAGCATCAGTCATTCGAAAACATCCGCATCGTCGGCAAGGGCACCCTCGATGGCAATGGCTGGAAGCGCAACGTCGATGTCGTCGACGAACGTGGCCAGGCACTGCCGTTCTACCTGCCCAGTGACAATACCCGCTATGCCCGGGACGGCATCCTCGCCAAGGCGCAGGTGGAACAGGCCGTGGCACGCGGCATGAACGTCAAGGACGCCTACGGGCAGATGCGCTCCTCGCTGATTACCCTGCGCAATGTGAAGAATGTGTTCTACGGCGGCTTCACCGTGGTGAACCCGGCGTTCCACGGCATCATGAACCTGGAGACCGAAAACGTGGTGCTGGCCAACACCACCCACACGACCTACGACGCCAACAACGGCGACGGCATCGAGTTCGCCAACAGCAAGGGCGCGATGGTGTTCAACAACTTCTTCGACACCGGTGATGACTGCGTGAACTTTGCGGCCGGCACCGGTGCCGACGCCGTGCACCAGCCGCCGCAGGAAGACGCGTGGATTTTCAACAACTACTTCCGCAAGGGTCATGGCATGGTGGTCGCCGGCAGCCACACCGGTGCCTGGATCCAGAACATCCTGGCCGAAGACAACGTGTCGGACGGCACCGATGCCGGGTTGCGCATGAAGAGCACCAACTTCATGGGCGGCGGCGCGCGCAACGTCACATTCCGCGACTCGGCGATCCGCAATACCGTCAAGCAGGCGTTCATTTTTACCCTCGACTACAACGACCCGAACGCCAAGCTCGACTATCAGCGCTCAACCATCGCGGGGCAGTTCAAGGACATCCGGGTGAGCGACGTGAGCGTCGAGAATGCCCAGGGAGCGGCGATCGAGGTCAAGGGTGATGCCTTGCACAACGCCTACCATCAGGGCCTGGTGTTCGAGCGCGTGCGCTTTCGCGGCGCGGCCAAGGCGCGTATCGATGGACTGAAAGACTCACGCTTCGACCACGTGGTCTTCAGCCAGACCGGCGCTGCCAACCCATGGCAGGTCAGCGATAGCCAAGGGTTGGTGTTCAAGGATGTGGAGCCGGCACCGTAAGCGCAAACGTTATGGCGAATGGACCCTCGTAGTGAGCGGGCTTGCCCCGCGCTGGGCTGCGTAGCAGCCCCAAAACACAGCCCCGGAACTGTCTGGCACACTGCGACGTTCTTATTGGGGCTGCTACGCAGCCCGGCGCGGGGCAAGCCCGCTCACCACAGGTCCGGTGTTCGCTCTTAACTATCCCTGGGTGATAGCCAAGGGCTGGTGTTCAAGGAGGTGGAGCCGGCACCGTAAGCGCAAACGTTATGGCGAATGGACCCTCGTAGTGAGCGGGCTTGCCCCGCGCTGGGCTGCGCAGCAGCCCCAAAACACAGCCACGGAACTGTCTGGCACACTGCGACGTT
>Ga0209173_100128_pt1 | contig 80111 bp, 70 predicted proteins | sample SynthPrep_16_END_FD_187206 | JGI IMG/M metagenome (GOLD analysis project Ga0209173, IMG submission 187206) | Synthetic microbial communities from Ohio, USA - SynthPrep_16_END_DS12_MetaG (SPAdes) (version 2) | ecosystem: Engineered > Bioreactor > Aerobic > Activated sludge | place: USA: Ohio...
GTCACCTTTCGTCCAGGGCAGAAGTTGAAGGCCCGAGTTGAGGCTTATGCTGGAACCAAGTCATAACGACGAGCTACCCGTCATCCCAGGCAAACGCTACTTCACCATTGGTGAAGTCAGCGAGCTCTGTGCGGTAAAACCGCACGTGCTGCGCTATTGGGAGCAGGAGTTTCCTCAACTCAACCCCGTCAAACGCACCGGGAACCGTCGGTATTATCAGCGCCAGGATGTGCTGATGATCCGACAGATCCGCGCGTTGCTGTACGACCAAGGGTTCACCATCAGCGGCGCGCGCCAGCGTATGTCCGGTGATGAAGCCAAAGACGACACCACCCAATACAAACAAATGATCCGCCAGATGATTGCAGAACTTGAAGATGTGCTGGTAGTGCTGAAGAAGTGATTCAAGCTTTTAAAATACTTCCACATTTCAAAAGCTTGCGGTATATTCCGGATCGCTTCGTCAAGAAGCAAACCCAGTAACACGCCTAGTCGGGGCGTAGCGCAGTCCGGTAGCGCACTAGCATGGGGTGCTAGGGGTCGAGTGTTCGAATCACTCCGTCCCGACCATATATTTCAATGACTTAGCCCAACCTGAAAAGGTTGGGCTTTTTCATGCCCGAAAAAAAACCACATTGACCCCTGCAGAATTTTCGACCATTTCGTGATGCCGCCTCGTTGTAAGCGCGCGAGATATTTAGCACTGACAAGAATGCTTCTTGATAGCGAGTTTGGCAGGGCCTTTGGTGTTAAGCGTTCCCCCTCGCACCATCACGGAATACCTTGTTACAACCATTCGCCCTTGGGCATAGTCGGCATAGAACTTCGGCCTTTTGTTCTCCTCCAAATTCCAGGCGTGTTTTAAACCGTGAGCGCCTGCTGACAACCCACAGAGGTTCACACAATGAAAATGACACTACCCGCCCTGGTTTTGGGCGCCTTCATTTCGCAAGGAGCGATGGCCGCCGGAGATGGCACAGCCGCTCTTGGAGGCGGCGTTGGTGGTGCACTTGGCAATATCGTAGGTCAACAGCTCGGTGGCTCAACGGGCGCAGCGGTAGGCGCAGGTGTTGGTGGTGCCGCCGGCAGTGCTGTCGGCGCTCAACGAGGCAACAGAGCGGAAGCTGCGCTAGGTGGCGGTATTGGCTCAGCCGGCGGCTCGCTCATTGGTAATCGCCTCGGAGGCACAACTGGGTCGACTATCGGCGCCGGTGTAGGTGGTGCAGCAGGCGGCGCGCTGGGGAATAACCTGGCAGATGATGAGAACAGTCATCGATCGGATGGTAAGAAGCACAAAAGCAACAACAAGCATAAACACAGGAACAAGCATCGTTAGCCCCTGACGTTGTTACATTGAAGCCCGGCCCAGCGCCGGGCTTCTTGTATCTGCCATTTGTAGAGCTATCAACACGGGGACCTGCCCTCAACATCCGCCAGGGTGGCATGGGGAACAATACTGTCTGGAGTTATCGAGGTGTCAGACAGGTTTAAACCCCGATGTCATCACCCATAACCTTATCGGACATCAATTCGAACGACGGCAGTATCCGCGTGAAGTCGCGCTGATCGACCCCGTTACTTCCGCCCACAGATGGGGCGCTTTCTGAGCCATTTGGTAGCAGCCTCCTACGTATGCTTTTCACTCAACTACCAACATTTTTCCGCGACTTCATCTGAATCAATCACTTGGCCCACCGCCAGGTCAGTTGGCACACATCCTGCTTTTTTGTATTTATGGATAATTGGATACAAAAATTCAAAAGGTGCTGCCGATGCAATTTGCCCCCGCTTATGTTGACCGCCAGCCTCTCACCGCCGAGGAGGAGGCCTACAACTTCCTGCTCGACGCCATTTGCGGTGGTCGCTACCGCAAGGGCGACCGGCTGATTGCCGAAGACATCGCCAGCGAAATCGGCATGAGCCGCATGCCAGTGCGCGAAGCCTTCCGTCGTCTGGATGCCCAAGGTTTGGTAACCCTCAGGCCCAACCGGGGCGCCGTGGTCAGCGGCCTGGATATCGATGAATTGCACGAAGTGTTCGAGATGCGCAGTGCCCTCGAAGGCCTGGCGGTGCGCGTGGCAGTCGCACGCATCGGCGAACGCCAATTGGCCGCACTGGAGCGCCTGCTCGACGAGATGGACGATTACCGCGACGAAAGTGCCGCCTGGGTCAGCCGCCACCGCGCCTTCCACGAATACCTGTGCAGCCTCAGTGGCCGCCCGCGTTTGATGAAACAGATCTCGGCGCTGTACTCGCTGGTGGAAGCGCCCATGCGCCTGTGGCTGCAGCACGGCGAAAAACCCCTCAGCGCCCGCCAGGAACACGCGGTGATCCTCGATGCCATCCGTTCCGGTGACGCGGCCCGCGCCGAGGCGGTCGTGCGCGAGCACATCGAGGGGACCGTGCCAGCGCTGATCCAATTCCTGCAAGCCGAACAATAAGAAAGACCTGCTGTGTTTTGACTTTGAGTCCTGCCCCGTTAACCAACGAACTGGAGTGTCTGGTCATGCATAAACGCCGCGCCTTGCTGGTGGCTGTCTCCCTCGGCCTCTGTACCCAATGGGCCATTGCCGCGCCCCAGGTGCCGGAGCGCCTGAAGAGCGTCGATAAACTGGTGTATTGCTCGGGGATGGATTCGCCGCCCCTGGTGTCCTTCGATGAAGCGCAGAAACCGCGCGGACTCACCGTCGACCTCGGGCTCGAGATTGCCAAGCGCCTGGGCGACAAACAGCTGCAGTGGCGGGTGATTCCGTTCTCCGGCCTGGTGCCGGCGTTGCTTGCGCAGCAGTGTGACATGATCGTCGACCAGCTGTTCGACAAGCCCGAGCGGCGGCAGGTGATCGACATCGTCAACTACATGTATTCCAGCCAGTCGGTGGTGGTGCCCAAGGGCAATCCCAAAGGCATCAAGGCCCTGGATGACTTGTCCGGGCACAAGGTTGCGGTGCTCAACGGTTCCACCATCAAGACCCTGCTGGACGCGCAAAACGACAGCCTGACCAAGGCCGGCAAGCCGCCGATGAAGCTGGTGGTGTACAACACCGATACCGATGCCTTCCAGGCCCTGCGCATCAGCCAGGTCGACGCCTACGGCACCACCGTGGAAACCGCCGGTTACTACGCCGCGATGGCCCCGGACCTGTTCGAGGAAGGCGTGCCGGCCTTCAGCCGCATCCTCACCGGCCTGGGCATGCGCAAGGACGACCCGCAACTCACCGCCGCCGTGCAGCAAGTGATCAGTGACATGCGCAGCGATGGCAGCTATGTGGCGTTGCTGAACAAATGGCATGTCAGCAGTGACACTCTCGACTGAGGTTGCCCGCCATGAACTTCAATTGGGATGTGTTCTGGCAGTACCTGTTGCAGCCCAGCGGGGTGTACCTCACCGGGCTGTGGCTGACCTGCCTGATCGCGGTGTCAGCGATGTTGCTGGGCTGCGTGCTGGGCCTGGCGGCGGCGCTGTTGCGCCTGTCAAAGAACCCGCTGCTGCACCTGCCGGTGCGCTTTTACGTGTGGTTGATGCGCGGCACGCCGTTGCTGGTGCAGATCGTGTTTCTCTACACCGCGCTGGCGGCGGGCGGGATTTTCCGCTTTGAGGACATCGACCTGTTCGGCCTGGTCGTGCCCGGCAATATCCAGGCGGCGATCATCGCCCTGGGTCTCAACGAAGGCGCCTACATGGCCGAAATCATCCGCGCCGGCATCGGTGCGGTCGACAAGGGCCAATACGAAGCCGGGCGCTCCCTGGGCATGGGCTTTGCCAAGCTGATGCGGCGCATTGTGCTGCCCCAGGCGTTCCGCGTGATCGTGCCGCCGCTGGGCAACGAGTTCAACGTGATGCTCAAGAACACCACCCTGGTCAGCGTGATCGGCGTGCAGGAATTACTGCTCAGCACGCAGATGGTCACCTCGGCCACGTTCCGCGTGTTCGAGCTGTACCTGGTGGTGGCGATCTACTTCCTGATGCTCACCACGCTCTGGGGCTTCTTCCAGCGCTGGCTGGAGGCGCGTTTCGGCCAGTCCGACCGGCCTTCCGCGCCGCCACCGGCGTCCAGCCGCATGTTCGGGCGCAGCACCTTGAAACTGCTGAGGGGACGATAACCATGGCGCACCACAGTGAAGAACTGATCATCGAAGCGCTGGATATCCACAAGTCGTTCGGTACGCTGCAGATCCTCAAGGGGATTTCCCTGCAAGTACGGCGCGGTGAAGTGGTGGTGCTGATCGGCGCCTCGGGTTCGGGCAAGACCACCTTTATCCGCTGCATCAACCTGCTGGAAGACATCCAGGGCGGGCGTATCCGCGTCAACGGCCGCGCCATGGGTTATCGCGAGCGCAGCGACGGCAGCCTGGTGCGCGACTCGGAGCGTAACATTGCCCGCCAGCGCCGCGACATCGGCATGGTGTTCCAGCGCTTCAACCTGTTCCCGCATATGACCGCGCTGGAAAACATCATCGAAGCGCCGATCCAGGTACTCGGTACGCCACGCGCCGAAGCCTTGGAACAGGCCCGTGGATTACTGGCGCGGGTCGGTCTGGCGGACAAAGCCAACCACTACCCATCGATGCTCTCCGGCGGCCAGCAGCAACGGGTGGCCATCGCCCGTGCCCTGGCGATGAAACCCCAGGCCATGCTGTTCGACGAACCCACCAGTGCCCTCGACCCGGAAACCGTCGGCGAAGTGCTGCAGGTGATGAAGGAACTGGCCGAGGAGGGCATGACCATGGTGGTGGTCACCCACGAAATGGGCTTCGCCCGTGAAGTGGCCGACCGCGTGGTGGTGCTCGACCAGGGCGAACTCATCGAACAAGGGCCGCCGGAGCAAATTTTCAGCCGCCCCAGCCATCCCCGTACCCGAGCTTTTCTCAGCCGCGTGTTATGACCTTTTGGAAGAGCCTCTGCCATGTTTGAATTTTCTGCTCATGAGTACCCTTATCCCTCGCAGCGCCAGAGCGTGTTTGCCCAGCGTGGCATGGTCGCGGCGTCCCAGCCCCTGGCCGCCCAGGCCGGTATCGAGGTCATGCAGAAGGGCGGTAACGCCATCGATGCTGCCATTGCCACGGCGGCCGCTTTGACGGTGGTGGAGCCCACCGGCTGCGGCCTCGGCGGCGATGCGTTTGCCCTGGTCTGGTGCAAGGGCCAGTTGCACGGTTTGAATGGTAACGGCCATGCGCCGGCTGCCTTGAGTGTCGAGGCGGTCAAGGCCGCCGGGCATGACCAAATGCCGCTGTATGGCTGGACGCCGGTTACGGTGCCGGGTTGCCCGTCGGCTTGGGCCGAGCTGTCCCAGCGTTTCGGCAAATTGCCGTTTGCCCAGTTGCTGCAACCGGCCATCCGCCTGGCGCGCGACGGTTTCCCGCTGTCGCCGGTAGTCGCCCATCAATGGCAACTCACCCTGGAAGAATTCGCGCCCCATCGTGACGGGGCGCTGGACGCCTGGTTCGACACCTTCCTGATCGACGGCCGCGCGCCACGGGCCGGGGAGATGTTTCGCAACCCGGCCCAGGCCCGTACCCTCGAAGAACTGGCGAACACCCGTTGCGAAAGCCTGTATCGCGGTGCCCTGGCCGAACGGTTGGACGCGCACTCCAAGGCCAGCGGCGGCTACCTGCGCGCCAGCGATCTCAAGGATTACCGCGCCGAGTGGGTGCAGCCGATCCACGTCAGTTACCGGGGCGTGGACGTGTGGGAAATCCCACCCAGCGGCCAGGGTTTGGTGGCGTTGATGGCGCTGAAAATCCTCGAAGGCTTCAGCTTCGATCACCGCGACAGCCAGCAGACCTGGCACCGCCAATTGGAGGCGATGAAACTCGCCTACAGCGACGGCCTGCACTACATCACCGACCCGCTGCACATGCGCGTAGCCGTCGCTGACCTGCTCAGCGATGACTACAGCCGCCGTCGCCGTGGACAAATCGGCGAGCAGGCCCAGGCGCCCAAACCCGGCGACCCTCACGCCAGCGGCACGGTGTACCTGGCCACGGCCGACGCCGAAGGCAATATGGTTTCGTTTATCCAGAGCAACTACCACGGCTTCGGCTCCGGCGTGGTGCTGCCCGACAGCGGCATCGCCCTGCAAAACCGGGGGCAGGAGTTCAGCCTCGACCCGACGCACGCCAACTGCCTGGCACCGGGCAAGAAAACCTTCCACACCATCATCCCCGGCTTTCTCACCAAGGACGGCCAGGCCCTCGGCCCGTTCGGCGTGATGGGCGGCTACATGCAGCCCCAGGGTCACGTGCAGATGGTGATGAACCTGGTGGATTTCGGCCTCAACCCGCAAGCGGCGCTGGATGCGCCACGCTGGCAATGGCTGGGTGACATGAAGGTCGGCATCGAACAGGGCGCGTCCCGCGACTTGGCCAACGCCTTGGCACGGCGCGGACATCAGGTGCAGATCGCCAGCGACCTCACTGACTACGGGCGCGGGCAGATCATCCTGCGCGACCCGGTCAGTGGTGCATTGTGCGGCGGCACCGAGCCGAGGGCGGATTCAACGATCGCAGTGTGGTAAGCAAAAAAATTGGCGGAGCCTGTCCCTTTTTTTCATCTCGCCTGTCATTCCAGGCAAGTGAACACTATTGAGAGCTTCCGCCAATGCCCGTCGTCCGCCCCTTGCTGAAACTGAGCCTGCTGCTGAGCCTCAGCGCCAGTCCGTTCTTCGCCGCCGTCAGCTACGCCGAAGACACCGCCACCCGCCGCAGCTACCAAGTGCCCGCCGGCAGCCTGAGTGCGGCGCTCACCCGCTTCGCCGGGTTGGCGGGCGTCAACCTGTCGGTGGACCCGGCCTTGGTCAGCGGGCGTAGTAGCAGCGGCTTGTCCGGCGAATATGGGGTAGAGGAGGGCTTTGCCCGCTTGCTGCAAGGCTCTGGCCTGCAACTGCAGTCGATGGGCGCGCAGGCCTACATGTTGATACCGGCGCCGGACGGCAGCAGCCTTGAGTTGGCCCCGACGTCGATCCTCGGCACCACCGGCCTGTATGACGGCGACACCTACGCCGGCGGCCAGGTAGCGCGCCGCACGGCCCAGGGCATGCTCGGCACGCGGGACTTCATGGAAACCCCGTTCAGCATCACCACCTACACCGCTGACGCGGTAAAGAACCAACAGGCCCGCACCCTAGGCGACCTGATCGCCGCCGACCCCTCGGTGCGCGCCACAAACCCGGCGGGTGGGCGCTACGAGCAATTCACCATTCGCGGCTTCAGCCTGTTCAACAGTGACGTGGCCTACAACGGCCTGTATGGCGTGCTGCCGACCTACACCATCGACATGGAAATGGCCGACCGCGTCGACATCCTCAAGGGCCCGAGCCAGTTGATCAATGGCATCTCGCCGCGTGGCAGCGTGGGCGGCGGGATCAACGTGGTGCCCAAGCGCGCCACTGACAAGGACATCAACTCGTTTACCGGCAATTGGGCGTCCGACAGCCAGGCCGGCGGCGCGGTGGACATTGGCCGGCGCTTTGGCGAAGACAACCAGTTCGGCATCCGCTTCAACGGCGTGAAGCAGTCCGGCGACACCGAGTGGGATCACCAAAGCGTCGACCGCGAAATGGCCGTGCTGGGCCTGGATTTCCGTGGCGAACGCCTGCGCCTTTCCACCGACATCGGCCACACCGAGCGCGACACCGATGCACCGCAAGAGCGCGTACAGGTGGCGGCCGCAGCGCCGGTGCCCAGCGCCAATGACGTGCGCCGCAACTATGCGCAATCCTGGAGCAAGGCCCGCACCAACGACACGTTCGGCACGGTCAATGCCGAGTACGACCTCAGCGACAACGTGATGCTCTACGGCGGCGTGGGCGCGCGTAAAAGCAACCACGATTTCCTGCGTCACGCGGTATCCGTCAGCAATGCGGCCGGTGATTTCGCAGTGTCGCCTCGCGACTTCACGCGCGATGAAAACGTGCGCACCTACACCGCTGGCGTGCGCAACTGGTTCCACACCGGGCCGGTAAGCCATGAGGTCAACCTGGCCGCCAGTTACTTCGACATGGACTTCACCAACGGCGGCGCGCGTTATACGTCACCCTCGAGCAACCTCTACAATCCCGTGCAAACCCCGACGCCTTCACGGCCGACGCGGTTTGATCCCAAGGTCTATACCGAAAACAAATTTACCGGCGTCGCCTTGTCCGACACCTTGGGCTTTTTCGACGACCGTCTGCTGCTCACCCTCGGTGCACGCTGGCAGCGCGTGAAGGTCGATGACTGGAGCGACGGCGTCAAAGGCGCCACGGCCTACGACGAAGAAAAGGTTTCGCCGTCGGGCGGCATCCTGTTCAAGGCCACCGACAAACTGTCGCTGTACGCCAACTACATGGAAGGCCTGAGCCAGGGCAAGATCGCGCCGTCCACCTCGATCAACGAAGACCAGATCTTCCCGCCGTTCATCAGTCGCCAGGTGGAAGTGGGCGCCAAATACGACGCTGGCGCGTTCGCCGTGACCGCCGCGGTGTTCCGCATCAAGCAACCAGCCTATGAAACCAACGCCACCACGCGTGTATTCGGGCCTAACGGCAAGCGCGAGAACTCAGGCGTAGAACTGAGCGTGTTCGGCGAACCGCTCAAGGGCTTCCGCCTGCTTGGCGGGGTGATGTACATCGACAGTGAGCTGAAAGACACCACCAACGGCACCTGGGACGGCAACCGCGCCCCGGCCACGCCCAAGTACAACGTCAACCTGGGCGCTGAATGGGATGTGCCGGGCCTCGAAGGCCTGACCCTGACCAGCCGTGGAATCTATTCCAGCTCGCAGTACCTGGACCAGTCCAACGTCAAGGAAATCGACGCCTGGAACCGCCTCGACGTGGGGGCGCGCTACGGGTTCAAGGTGGACGATAAACACATCACCTTGCGGGCGAATGTGGAGAACGTCGCCGATAAGCGCTACTGGAGTTCGGCGGGTGCGTCGGACGATAGCGAGCCAGGCCTGACCTTGTCTACGCCGCGTACCTATCTGCTGTCGGCCACGGTCGACTTCTAACACGAGTCTTGTTGTGGGGACTGGCTTGTTGAGGTGAGCAGGCTGTTTGTAGTGACTTGGCTTGCTGTGGTGAGTGGCTTGTTGTGGTGAGCGGGCTTGCCCCGCGCTGGGCTGCGCAGCAGCCCCAACAAGAACACCACATCGTGTCAGGTAGAGCGAGGTGCCAGGTTTTGGGGCGGCTTCGCCACCCAGCGCGGGGCAAGCCCGCTCACCACAACAAGCCAGTTACCACAACAAACACACACTCGATTTCGGCGTTAATGAGAATGTTTTTTGATCACGCCGCCCCGATATGGAATAGTACCCGCCGTTTTCCCCGGCCTGTCTAGCTGGGGTGTTTTAACGCCGAGGTCCTTGTCATGCGAATGCTGCGCTCCATCCCCACCCTTGCCGCCTGCGTCCTGGCGTTGTCTTCAAGCCTGCTGAGCGCCGCCCCCATCGACCTCAACGACGGCCAGCACGCGGTGCATCTGCCCGATGTGCCCAAGCGTGTGGTGGTGCTGGAATTCTCTTTTCTCGACAGCCTGGCCGCCGTCGAGGTAACGCCCGTCGGCGCTGCCGATGATGGCGACGCCAATCGCGTGTTGCCCCGTGTGCGCCAGGCCATCGGCCAGTGGACGTCCGTGGGCTTGCGCTCGCAGCCGAGCATCGAGGAAATCGCCCGGCTCAAGCCCGACCTGATCGTCGCCGACCTCAACCGTCATCAGGCCTTGTACAGCGACCTGGCGAGCATCGCGCCGACCCTGTTGCTGCCGTCACGCGGCGAGGATTACCAGGGCAGCCTGAAATCCGCCGAGCTGATCGGCAAAGCGCTGGGCAAGAGCGCGCAGATGGAAGCGCGGATCCAGAAGAACCGCGAGAACCTCAAGGCCATCGCGCAACAGATTCCGGCCGGCGCCAGCGTGTTGTTTGGCGTCGCCCGTGAAGACAGTTTCTCCGTGCACGGCCCGGACTCCTACGCCGGCAGCGTGCTCGAAGCCATTGGCCTGAAAGTCCCCTCGGTACGCGCCAATGCGGCGCCCACCGAGTTTGTCAGCCTGGAGCAACTGCTCGCCCTCGACCCTGGTTGGTTGTTGGTCGGTCATTACCGTCGCCCCAGCATCGTCGACAACTGGAGCAAGCAGCCGCTGTGGCAAGTGTTGGGGGCGGTGCGTAATAAACAGGTTGCGGAAGTGGACGGCGACAGCTGGGCGCGCAATCGCGGTGTGCTGGCCTCGGAACAGATCGCCGAAGACGCGCTGGCGATTCTCAAGGGCGGTAAAGCCGTATTGAGCCAATAAGCATGGGGCGAAGTTTCGCGGCGGCCGGCATTGTGCTGCTGGGTGGCGGGTTGTTCTGGCTGTCGCTGTACAGTTGGTCACCGTTCACGATCACGGCGGCGGATGCGTGGAATGGCCTGGTTCACCAAGGCAGCGTGGGCGGCAATATGGCCTACATCGTCGCCCAGTTGCGCGTGCCACGGGCGCTGTGTGCCGCGTTGGTCGGTGCTTGCCTGGGCCTGGCCGGTGCGTTGATGCAGGGCATTACCCGCAACCGCCTGGCCTCGCCGTCCTTGTTTGGTGTGACGGCGGGTGCGGCGTTGGGGCTGGCGTTGTTTTCCACTGGATTGGTCGCGCTGCCGTTTGCCGGCGGTGCCTTGTTGATGACCTGCCTGGGTGGCGCCCTGGCCTGGATCACGGTGTTCAGCCTCGGCGGCGCCTGGTCGCCGACCACCGCCCAGGGACGCCTGGTATTGGCCGGCGTAGCCGTGGCTGCGTTGTGCGCGGCATTGACCCGGCTCACTGTGATCCTGGTCGAGGCCCAGGCGCAAAGCGTGCTCAACTGGCTGGCCGGTTCCCTGGCCAATGTCGGCGCTGCCCAGGTGCAACTGCTGTGGCCGTGCACCTTGATCGGCGGCCTGTGGGCGCTGTGGTGCGCGCCGCGCTTGAACCTGATCAACCTCGGCGAAGACGCCGCACGCTCCCTGGGCGTGGGCATTGCCAGCCTGCGTTTGCAGGTATTCATCGCCAGCCTGTTGCTGGTGGGGGCGAGCGTCTGCGCGGTGGGGCCGATCGGGTTTGTCGGGTTGATCGCGCCGAATATCCTTCGCCAGTTTCTCGGTAATGACTACCGCTGGCTGATCCCCCTGAGCGCCGCGTTGGGTGCGGTGATCGTGCTGGGCGCCGACTTGCTCAGCCGCGCTGTGGCGTTTCCGGTGGAGACACCGGCGGGTGTGGTCACCGCGCTGATTGGCGCGCCGTTCTTCCTTTTTCTTGCCAGGCGCGCCCTATGACCCGGCCACCCTTGCGCTTATGGCTGCTGCTCGGCCTGTTGCTGCTGGCGACGTTGATCAGCCTCAGCGCCGGCACTGTATGGCTCACCCCAGACACCGTGCTGGACCGCCTGCTGGCCCACGACGCCCTCGACTTCGAAGTCTGGAACCACCGCCTGCCCCGCAGTCTGATCGCGATTCTCGCAGGTGCAGCCTTCGGCCTGGCCGGGGCGATTGTGCAGGGCGTGATCCGCAACCCGCTGGCCTCACCGGAAATCCTCGGTGTGACCCAAGGCGCCGGGCTGGCGCTGACCGTGGCGATCATCAGTTGGCCGCATTTGCCGATTGTGTGGCTGCCGCTGGTGGCTTGTCTGGGCGGGGCCGGCGGTGCGTTGCTGCTGGCGCTGTACAACACCGGGGTGAGTTTTTCCGGGGTGCGGTTTGCCCTCTCCGGGGTGGCGATTGCGGTGACCTTGTCCAGTGTCACCGAGTTTCTGATCCTGTCCCATCCGCTGGATATCAACACCGCCTTGCTCGCCCTCACCGGCAGCCTATGGAGCCGCAACTGGCACCATGTGGCGCTGGTGTTGCCGTTCCTGGTGTTGATCCCGGTGGGGCTGTGCCTGGCCAAGCCGCTGAACCTGATCGCCCTCGGCGATGAAGCGGCCCATAGCCTCGGCACGCCACTCAGTCGCACACGCTGGTTGGCGATGGCCTGCGCGGTGCTGCTGACCAGCCTGGGCGTGGGGGTGATCGGGCCGATCGGTTTTATCGGCCTGGTCGCGCCGCACATGGCGCGGCGGTTGGTGGGCGGGCATCACCAGTGCCTGCTGCCGGCGGCGATGCTGATCGGTGCGTTGCTGCTGGTGCTGGCCGACACATTGGGGCGCACGTTGATCGCGCCCAGCGAAATCCCCGCCGGGGTGCTCACGGCGGTGATTGGCGCGCCGTATTTTCTTTGGTTGCTGGCACGGTTCAAGGGCTGATCACATGAGTATTCTTCACGCACGGCAGCTCGACATTGGCTACGGCACCACGCGCATCGTGCAAGGCCTGTCCTTTGCGCCGCCGACCGGGAAGGTCACCGCCTTGATCGGTCCCAATGGCTGCGGCAAGTCGACCTTGCTCAAGGCCTTCGCGCGCATCCTCAAGCCGACCCAGGGCGAGTTGACCCTGGATGGCCAGGCCTACGCCAGCCTGTCCGCCCGCGAGTTGGCGCGGCAGATCGCGTTCTTGCCGCAGGTGCTACCGGTGCCGGAAGGTGTCAGCGTGCGCCAGTTGGTCGCCTATGGCCGCAGTCCGCATAACTCGCTGTGGGGACGCTTGAGCGGCAGTGATCAATCCCACGTGACCCAAGCCATGCAGCGCCTGGAACTGGACCTGTTGGCTGACCGCGCATTGGCCGATCTGTCCGGCGGCCAGCGCCAACGTGCTTGGCTGGCGATGGTGTTGGCGCAGAATGCGCCCGTGGTGTTGCTGGATGAACCCACCACCTACCTCGACATCAGCCATCAAGTCGAACTCATGGACTTGATGGGCGAATTGGCCGCTGAAGGCAAGACCGTGATCACGGTGTTGCACGACATCAACCAGGCCTGCCGCTACGCCGACCATTTGGTGGTGATGCACGGCGGCAAGTTGGTGGCTGATGGTGCGCCGGGGGCGGTGATCAGTGCCGAGTTGATGCGCCAGGTGTTCGATGTGCAGGTGCAAGTGATGCAGGAGCCGGTCGCCGGTACACCCATGTGCCTCGTGGAAAAGAGCACGCGAGGCACAGATCAACCCTTGTAGGAGCCGGCCTGCCGGCGAAGGTCGCCAACGATAACGCGGGAAACAGGAATGGACGCGCTGCCTGTGGGTTTTTCGCCGGCAAGCCGGCTCCTACAGGGGAGCGGCTTCGCGCACGTCGATAGCCTTGGGCAACAGGTGGTTCTGATAGAACAGATCCGCTGTCGCCTGCTGCGCTGCGATGATCGTGTCGTCAATCGGCAGGATCGGCGAAGGCGGGCGGTTATCCATGTACCGCGCGATCACCTCGGCCGGCAGTCCCATAAACCTCGTCAGCACGTTCAAACTGTCTTCACGCTGGCTGCGGGTGAGCGCTTCGGCAGCGCTGAGCTCATCTAGCAGGTCATGTACAAACACGCCATTGGCCTTCGCATAGTCGCGCCGCGCGGTATACACCGGCCCCGACAAACCCAGGCCTTCGCCATTGGCCAGCACATGGCTGGGGCTTTGGCTCAATGCCAAGGATGAATAGGGCTCCCAGATGGCCCAGGCATCCACGCTGCCTTGTTCGAACGCCGCGCGCGCGTCGGCAGGTGGCAGGTACACCGGTTGGATATCCTTGTAGCTCAGCCCGGCCTTGTTCAGGGCGCGCAGGATCAGGTTGTGGGAACTGGAACCCTTCTGGAAGGCGACTTTCTTGCCCTTCAGGTCCGCCACTGAATGCAGCGGGCTGTCGTTGCGCACCAGGATGGTTTCGGCGCTGGGCTTGGGCGGTTCGGCGCCGATGTAGACCAGGTCCGCGCCCGCCGCTTGGGCGAACAGCGGCGGGATGTCGCCGGTCGAGCCCACGTCCAGTGCGCCTACGTTCAGTGCTTCAAGCATCTGCGGGCCGGCGGGGAATTCGATCCACTTCACTTCGGTGTGCGGGAAGCGTTTTTCCAGCAGGCTATGTTCCTTGGCGAGCACCAGGGCGATGGAGCCTTTCTGGTAGCCGATGCGCAGGGTCGCGGGGTCGGCCGCCAGTGCGGTTTGAGTGACGGCCAGCAGGGCCAGTAACAGCGCCGGAATCTTCATGCATCGTCCTTTTTGAAGCGGTTTTCGGGGCGCGCCAACCCGAGGTTTTCACGCAAGGTAGTGCCGCTGTATTCGGTACGGAACAGACCGCGCCGTTGCAGCTCCGGCACGACCCCTTGGACGAAATCCTCCAGCCCGCCCGGCAGGTGCGGCACCAGGATGTTGAAGCCATCGGCGGCGCCGTTTTCGAACCAGCGTTGCAGCTCATCGGCGATCTGCGCGGGCGTGCCGATCAGGCTGTAATGCCCGCGACCACCCGCGATCCGTCGGCCCAATTGCGCCAGCGTCAGTTGTTCGCGGTGGGCCAGGTCACTCAGCAATTGTTGACGGCTGCGCTGCCCGCTGTCGGTCAACGGCAATTGCGGCAACGGCCCGTCCAATGGATAGCCGGACAAGTCGAAATTACCCAGCATGCGGCCCAACAGGGCGACGCCCACTTCGGGCTCGACCAGGTCCTGGAACGCTTCGAACTTAGCCTGGGCTTCGGCCTCGGTTTGCCCGACCACCACAAACACGCCCGGCATGATTTTCAGCGAGTCCGGCTCACGCCCGTATGGCTCAAGCCGCCCTTTGAGATCCGCATAAAACGCCTGCGCATTTTCCAGCGACGTTTGCGCGGTAAACACCACTTCTGCCGTTTGCGCCGCCAGTTCACGGCCGGTTTCCGATGAACCCGCCTGCACGATCACCGGGTGGCCCTGGGGCGAGCGCGCCACGTTCAGCGGGCCCTTGACGCGGAAATGTTCACCGACATGGTCCAGCACATGCTGTTTCGCCGGGTCGTAGTAGTTGCCGCTGGCCTTGTCCCGCACGAAGGCATCGTCCTCCCAGCTGTCCCACAACCCGGTCACGACGTGATGAAACTCCCTGGCGCGGCTGTAGCGCTCGGCGTGGCCGAGGTGTTCATCGCGGCCGAAATTCTGCGCTTCGGCAGCGGCGTCCGAGGTGACCAGGTTCCAGCCTGCACGGCCTCCGGACAGGTGATCCAGCGAGGCGAATTTGCGCGCCACGTGGTAGGGCTCGTTATAGGTGGTGGTCGCCGTGGCGATCAGGCCGATGTGGTCCGTCACCGCACTCAACGCCGAAAGCAGAGTCAGCGGTTCGAAGTGATCTGAACGCGCCATATGGCTGGCGATTTCACCCGTGGCTGCCGCAATGCTATCGGCCACGAACAGCGCATCGAACTTGGCCGCTTCAGCCACCCGCGCCAGGTGCTTGTACTGGGCAAAATCCAGCCCGGCATTTGCCGGCACGTCCGGGTGGCGCCAGGCGGCGACGTGGTGCCCGGTGGCCATGAGGAAGGCGCCGAGTTTCAGTTGACGGCTCATGCTTAGAAATCCTTGCGCAGTTGCACGCCGAAGTAACGTTCGTCGTCACGGGGCACGGCGCGGTAGATGTAGTTGCCGCCGCTGGCCAGCAGCGGTGAGTAGGATTTGTCGGCGAGGTTCTTCGCCAGGAATGCGACGCGCCAGCCATTGCTGTAGTCGGCCAGGGCCACGCTGGCGTTCCAGATGCCGTAGGCACCTTGTTTGGTGTCAAGGTTCTGGCTGATGTCGTACTGCACTTCGCTCTGCCAGCTGTAGTCGGTGCCCAGTTCGATGTCCAGGCCATTATCCAGCGGGATGGTGTAGTCGGCGCGCACGTAGCTTTTCCAGTCCGGGCTGAAAGGCAGCGGCTTGCCATTCACGTTGCAGGTCGCGGCGGCACCGGCCGGGCAGGCGAATTCGTCGATGCGCGCGCGGGTGTAGGCCAGCGCCCCGGACAGCTTGAGTTGCTGAGTGGCCTGCAAGGCGTAATCCAGCTCGGCGCCTTCGGTGCTGACGCTGCCGGCGTTGATCAGGCGCGTCACCACTTGCCCGGCGACGGTGTCGAAAAAGTTGGCCTGGTAGTTGTCGTAATCGCTGTGGAACACCGCCAGGTTGGTGGTCAGGCGGTTGTTCCAGGCGGTGGCCTTGATCCCGGCTTCCCAGGTGTTGGAGGTTTCCGGCTTGAGCGCGTCAGTGTCACGCGGCTGCATATTGAAGAACACGTTGTAGGCCGGGCCTTTGTAGCCGCGCGAATAGGTCAGGTAGCTGGTGACGCTGTCGCTGATGTCGTACTGCACGCCCAGGCGACCGGACCAACCGTCTTCGTCCACGGAACCGGAACTGGACGTGGCCGGCTGAATCCCACTGACCGTGGTGGCCGAAGTGGAGGCACGGCGGTGATCGTATTTCAGGTCATCGTGGGTGTAGCGCAGGCCGGCGATGCCACGAAACCGCGAGGTGAAGTTCAGCGTGGTCTCGCCGAACACCGCGTAGCTGTCGTTGGTGGTGCTGTAGTCGGCGATGCCGCGGTCGGTACGCGTGGTGGTGGTGAGGGTGCGTTGATAGGTTTCTTCATCCTTGCCGTGCATGTAGAACAGGCCGCCGACATATTCCAGGAACTCACCTTTAGGTGAGGCCAGGCGCAGTTCCTGGGAGTATTGGTTGAACTCAAGCTGGCCTTTGTCGGCGGTACCGGGAAACGCGGCGGTCACCGTGCCAAGGCGGTCGCCGTCCTGGTATTGGGTGTTGTCCCAACCGCGCCAGGCGGTGATCGACGTCAGGGTGTAGTCGCCGAGGTTCCATTCCAACTGGGCGGACAGGCCCTTGTTGGTGTCTTCCACATGGCTGCGGGTATCGGTGTTGATGTCGCGGTTGTCGCTGGAGGCCCGCACCGGGCTCAGCGCGTTGGCGAACGCCGGGGACAGGGACTTGCTGACCACGCCGTTCGGCGCGTCGTCGTGGGACTGCATGTAGTCGGCGATCAGTGTCAGTGTCAGGTCGTCGTTGGGGGTGAATTCCAACTTGCCGCGAATGCCCTTGTGGTTGTAGCCGTTGACCTCCTGGCCATTGTGCTGGTTGTCGACATTACCGTCGTAGCTGCCGAACAGCGTACTGATTGAACCCTTGAGCACATCCGGCACCAGGCTGCCGCCGATGCCGAACCGGGTACGGCTTTCGTTGCCGCTGTAGTACGACTGGTCGATATAGCCATGAGTCTCGGCGGTGGGCGCCTTGCTGGTGATGTTCAGCACACCGGCCGAGGCGTTTTTGCCGAACAGCGTGCCTTGGGGGCCGCGCAGCACCTCGATGCGTTCCAGGTCGAGCAGGTCAAGGGTGGCCTGGCCGGGGCGGGCGTAGACCACGCCGTCGATCACCGTGGCCACCGTCGGCTCGACGCCGGGGGAGGTGGAAATGGTGCCCACGCCGCGCACGAACAGCGAGGTGTCCTTGTTGGAGGCGCCGGTGCGGAAGTTCAGCGACGGCACCTGCTGGGCGATGCTCGCCACGCCATTGCGGTTGTCGCGCTCCAGCTGTTCGCCATCAAGGACCGAGACGGCCACCGGGACTTTTTGCAGTGATTCTTCGCGGCGCGTGGCGGTGACGGTCACGGATTTGAGTGTCGGCTCCTGCGCGTCGGCCGCAAAGGCACCGGGGGCGGGCAGGGCGGTCAACCCGGCCAGTATCAGGAAAGTGCTGCGTTGGAAGGTGTGCATGCTGTGCCCGCTCGAAAAGATTGCCCTGAACCGCTGCGGTTCTTGCGACCGTCAGCGCCTGTGAAATGTCTTTGGCATTCGCTCGAGCGAGTAGCAGACAACGCGCTTTGTTAGCGCTAACATCGGCATTATTGGTAGGTCTGGTTTAGAACGTCAAATACTGAAAAATTAGTCCTATATTCTTTTTGGTTTTTAACAGGATTATCCCTTGAGCGAAGACAAACCGCGCAAACGCCGTGGCGCCGGGCGTGTCACCTTGAATACCGTGGCCCGCCAGGCCGGGGTGTCGGCGATTACCGTGTCGCGTTACTTCAACCAGCCGGAACAAGTGTCACCCGAACGCCGCGAGCGCATCGCCGAGGTGGTGGCCGAGCTGGGTTACGTGCCCAACCTGGTGGCCGGCGGGCTGGCGTCGGCGCGTGGGCGCATCGTGGCGATGGTGATCCCGAACATCTCGGGGCCGATCTTTGCCAATACCATCCAGGGCTTCAGCGACACCCTCAGCCGGCATGGCTATCAACTGTTGTTGGCGTCGAGTTACTTCAGCGCCGAGCAGGAAGAGAGTGCGGTGCGTGCGTTCCTTGGCTGGTCGCCGGCGGCGCTGGTGCTGACCAGCCGCTTCCACAGCGCGGCGACTGAAAAGATGATCGCCGACGCGGATATTCCGGTGGTAGAAACCTGGGACTACGTGCCCGAGCGCGCGCCCTTGCAGATCGGGTTTTCCCACTACGAAGTGGGCGTCACCGCTGCGCGTTATCTGCATGGGCAGGGTTATCGGCGCATTGCTTTCGTGCAGAACAGCGCAGCCGGGGACTTCAGCGCAATGGAACGGGGTGAGGGCTTCGCCGCGACCTTGATCGCGTTGGGTGTGCAGCCCTGGGTCTTCGCTCCCGACGCGGATCGCGCGCCTTTCGACGCCGGCAAACAGGCGATGGAAGCGCTGATGAGTCACGCGACGCCGCCGGATGCGATATTTTTCGCCAATGACAACCTGGCGGCCGGTGGTCTGCTGGCTGGGCAGCGGGCCGGGCTGAAGATCCCCGAGAAGTGCGCGGTGCTCGGTTTCGGCGATTACCCGTTCGCCGAAATGCTGTTGCCGAGCCTGAGTACGATCAAGCCGCCCGCATTGGAAATAGGTGTGTTGGCCGCTACGCGCGTCCTTGAAAGTTTGGGTGTGCTGCCTGTAGAAGATGAAGTAACGCGTTTGAATTTATTGGAATGCCGTTTGATTGCGCGTGAAAGCGCCTAAGTGGCTAATTGCAACTAGTGGGATGATGGCTATTAGCTGCTAAGGCTCTGGCGCAAGGGTCTTGGCGATTATGTTTATTTTATTCCCCTGTTTCAGGAACTAGGTCTATAACTTCCAGTCGATAACCCCGGCTTACTTTTTCCCTGGGTTATGGCTAACTAATGGCATGTTTCCGTAGTTTCAAATAGCCATACTTTCTCGTAACACTAGATACGTGAACATTATGTCGTCAGCGCCTATCGATGCCTGCCAGATGCAGATCCCGCACACCGAGCAGGTGTGTGCGTGGCTGATGCAGCATGCCGGGCTGAAAACCGTGGACCTGGAGCGCGCCCGACGCCTGTCCACGGACGATCTGTTGAGTCTGCTGACGCGTCTGGGCCTGGTCTCCGAAGTTGAATTGGCCCGTGCCTGGGCGGCGTTGCTCGACGCGCCGCTGTTGCTGGCCGACGCCGCGCCGCCGCTGCTCGATCCCTTGCCTGCACTGACCGAACGCTTCATGCGCCACTACCAAGTGGTGCCCATGGGCTGGCACCAGAACGGCCTGCGGGTGCTGGCCGCCAATCCGGCACAACGGTATCCGTTCCAGGCCCTGGCCTATGCGTGCCAGGTGCCGGTGTGGCTGGCGATCGGCCCGCGCAATGAAGTCGACACGTTGATCGAGCGATACTACGGCCAAGGCCGCTCGGCCATGGGCACCCTGATCGAGAACCTCGATGAGCAGGGCGGCGCCCAGGAGGATATCGAACACCTCAAGGACATGGCCTCCGAAGCGCCGGTGATCCGGCTGGTGAACTTGATTCTGCAACGCGCCGTGGAGCAGCGCGCCTCGGATATTCATATCGAACCCTTCGAGAACCAACTCAAGGTGCGCTATCGCATCGACGGCGTACTGCACGATGCCGAAGCGCCGCCGGTCAGTTCGTCGGCAGCGGTGATCTCGCGGGTGAAGATCATGGCGCGGCTGGACATCGCCGAACGTCGGCTACCCCAGGACGGGCGCATCATGCTGCGCATCCAGGGCAAGGAGCTCGACCTGCGGGTGTCCACGGTGCCGACCAGTTTCGGCGAGTCGGTGGTGCTGCGCCTGCTCGACCGGCAAACCGTGCAGTTCGACTTCCCGAGCCTGGGGTTCGACGGCCAGCGCCTGACCGCTTTCCTCGACCTGCTCGAGCGTCCCCACGGCATCCTGCTGGTCACCGGGCCCACCGGTTCCGGCAAGACCACCACGCTCTACACCGCCCTGTCGCGGCTCAACACCGCCGAGCGCAAGATCATCACCGTGGAAGACCCGGTGGAGTACCAGCTCGAAGGCATCAACCAGATCCAGGTCAAGCCCGCCATCGGCCTGGACTTCGCCGGGGCACTGCGTTCCATCGTGCGCCAGGACCCGGACGTGATCATGATCGGCGAGATCCGCGACCTGGAAACCTGCCGCATCGCCATTCAATCGTCGCTGACCGGGCACCTCGTCCTTTCCACCCTGCACACCAACAGCGCCGCGGCAAGTATCACGCGGCTGCTGGACATGGGCGTGGAAAGCTACCTGATCGCCTCGACCGTCAGCGGCATTCTCGCCCAGCGCCTGGTGCGGCGCTTGGACCCGGCCAGCCGCGTGGCCTTTGAAGCGCCGCCGGAACTGATCGCAGAACATGGCCTGGATCGCCTGACCGAGCAGCGTCCGATCCTGCTCTATCGCGGGGACTATCACGGTCGCAGTGCGCTCACTGAGCTGCTGGTGATGAACGATGAGCTGCGCAGCCTGCTGATGCGTCACGCCGATGCCGCTACGCTGGAACAGGCCGCACGCCGCGCCGGTTTGCGCACCCTGTATGAAGAAGGGCTGCGCCAGGCCTTGGCCGGTATTACCTCGTTGGAAGAAGTGCTGCGCGTTACCCGTGGGGACAGCGCGTGAGCCTGTTCAAGTTCCGCGCCTTGGACAACCAGGGCATGCCGCAGAACGGTACGCTGGAAGCCACGGATCAAGTTGCCGCCGTCGCCGCCTTGCACAAGCGCGGCCTGTTGCTGTTGCAGATTGAAGCCGCCGGCAGACCCCTGCTGCGCAACCCACGTGGGCAGTTGAAGGGCACGGCGTTGGTGAGTTTTACCCAGCAGTTGGCGACGCTGTTGGGGGCCGGCCAGCCTCTGGAACGCTCGTTGACCCTGTTGCTCAAGCAACCCGGCCCCGCTCAGGTGCGCGCGCTGATCGAGCGCATCCGCGATCACGTCAAGGCCGGCAAACCACTGTCCGCCGCGTTGGAACACGAGGGCGACAGCTTCTCACCGTTGTACCTGAGCATGGTGCGTGCCGGTGAGGCCGGTGGCGCGCTGGAAAGTACCCTGCGTCAGCTCAGCGATTACCTGGAACGCAGCGAGCGGCTGCGCGGCGAGGTGATCAATGCGCTGATCTATCCGGCCTTTCTGGTGGTGGGCGTGCTGGGTTCCCTGGCGTTGTTGCTGGCGTATGTGGTGCCGCAGTTTGTGCCGATCTTCCAGGACCTGGGCGTGCCGATTCCGTTGATTACCGAGGTGATTCTGGCCTTGGGTGAGTTCCTGGGCAGCTATGGCCTGGTGGTGTTGGCCGGGCTGATCGTCAGCGGTGGCTGCTGGGCCGTACGCCTGCGCAATCCGGCATTTCGAGAACAATACGATCGACGCCTGCTCGGCATTCGCGTGATCGGCCCGTTGTTGCAACGGGTCGAAGCGGCACGCCTGACGCGCACCCTCGGCACGCTGCTCAACAATGGCGTGGCGTTACTGCAAGCCTTGGTGATTGCGCGGCACGTCTGCACCAACCGCGCGTTGCGGGCTCAAGTGGGCCATGCGACGGAATCGGTAAAAGGCGGCGGTACTCTCGCCAGCGCGTTCGGCAGCCAGCCGCTGTTGCCCGAGCTGGCCCTGCAAATGATTGACGTCGGTGAACAGGCCGGCGAACTCGACAGCATGTTGCTCAAGGTCGCCGACATCTTCGACGTCGAAGCCAAGCGCGGCATCGACCGCCTGCTTGCCGCACTGGTGCCGTCCCTGACCGTGGTCATGGCGGTGCTGGTGGCGGTGATCATGTTGGCGATCATGCTGCCGCTGATGAGCCTGACCAGCAATATATGAAGGAGCTTGACCCATGAGAAAACCACGCCGCCAAAGCGGTTTCACCCTGCTGGAGATGCTCGCGGTGATCGTGTTGCTGGGTATTGTTGCCACCATCGTCGTGCGCCAGGTCGGCGGCAATGTCGACAAGGGCAAGTACGGCGCGGGCAAGGCGCAGCTGGCCAGCCTGAGCATGAAGATCGACAGCTACGCCCTCGACGTCGGCGCGCCGCCCACCAGCCTGCAACAGTTGGTGGACAGGCCCGGCGGCTATGCCAAGCCTTCTGACCTCAAGGACCCGTTCGGGCATGCCTTGGGCTATCGTTTTCCCGGCGAGCACGGGGCCTTCGACCTGATCTTTTACGGTCAGGATGGCCAGCCGGGCGGCGAAGGTTATAGCGCCGACCTGGGCAATTGGGAGTAACGCGGCCATGGGCCAGCGCGGCTTTACCCTGCTGGAGATGCTAGTGGTGATCCTGTTGATCAGCCTCGCCGCCAGCTTGCTGGGGCTGGGCGTGCGCCAGGGCCTGCAGGCGGCAAAAGAGCGCCGCGCGGTGGGGCAGGTGGTGGAAGCGCTGCGCACCACGCGGGCGGGGGCGATAGTCAGCGGGCAGGCGGCACGGACTTCATTCGATATGCAAGACCGTACGTTCCAGGCGCCGGGACGTGCGCTGCAACGGTGGCCGTCCGAGCTGCAAGTGACACTGCACACCGCCGAGCAGGTGGGCCCCTCCGTCGAGTTCTATCCCGACGGTAGCTCCACGGGCGGCAATCTTCTATTGGCGAATGGCACCCGGCGTTGGCGCATCGATATCGGCTGGCTCACCGGCAGCGTGCAATCCAAGGCGCTGCCATGAAGCACCAGGCCGGGTTCACGCTGCTGGAAATGCTCGCCGCGCTGACGCTGATGGCGGTGTGCAGCACGGTGCTGCTGGTTGCGTTCGGCCAGAGCGCGCGCTCGTTATCCCAGGTGGCCCACAGTGATCGGCTTACCCAGGCGGCGCTGACGATTTTCGATCAGGAGGCAGCGGGACGATTGATTAACGGCGTCAGCCAAGGCGAGCTCGACGGTATTCACTGGCAACTGATCAGCACGCGGCAACAGACGCATGTGTTTCGCCTCGACCTGACGCTTAGCGAAGGCCCGCACCAGGCTCGTTTCAGCACCTTGAAGGCGCGCCTGTGAAGCGCCGCGAGCAGGGCTTTACCTTGCTGGAAATCCTCGTAGTGCTCAGTTTGTTGGGCGTTTTGCTGGTGCTGGTTGGGGGCGCATTGCTGGGTGCCAATCGTGCCGTGTCCAAGGCCCAGGCGTATACCGTGAGCCTGGATGAAGTGCGCGCCGCTCAACAGTTTTTACGCACGGCGATCAGCGAGGCGTTGCCGCTGGCGGTGGGCGAGGGCGATGGTTTTTTTGTTGGCACGGCGCAGCGGCTGGAGTTTGTCTCGACCTTGCCCGGTGTGCTCGGTGGTGGGATCCACCGGTTCAGCCTGCAACGGGTCGAACAGGATTTGCAGGTCGGCTTTTCTCAGCGTGAACCGCAGGTGCTGCTGAGAAACATCGAAGGGTTGCAGTTCAGCTATCGCGGCGTGTCACCGCTGGGTCAACCCACCGGCTGGGTCAGTGAATGGCCATGGCCCAAACGCCTGCCTGCGGCCGTGCGCATCGCCGCCAGCGTCGACGGCCCGATGACCTGGGTCACCCAGGTGATTGCTTTGCGCTTGAACCTGTCCAGCGGGAGCGTGGAAGAGTGAGGCGCCAACGCGGTGCGGCCCTGCTGTTGGTGCTGTGGGTGCTTGCCTTGCTCAGCGTGTTGCTCGGCGGCCTGGCCGGCTGGGTGCAGTTGGAAAGCCGACAGGCCCTGTGGCTGCGCCAGCACACACAAACCGTGCTGGCCGCCGAAGCCGGTATCGCCCTGGTCATGGCTGACCGGCGCTGGGTGGCCGATGGCCGCGAGATTCCTTTGGTGTTTGATGACGCCCAGTTGCACGTCAGCCTGCGCAGCGAGCGCGGCAAGCTTTACCTGATCAACGCCGAGGCACAGGATTTCACGCGCCTGGCCCTGGCCTGCGGCGCCACCCCAGCCCAGGCGACGCAACTGTCCAAGGCCCTCGACGCGCGCCGCCGACAAGGCCTGGCGCCGTTCCGGGTGCTGGAAGAAGTGCGCCAACTGCCCGGCATGACCCAACCCCTCTACAGCCAATTGCTGCCCGAGATCACCCTGTGGAGCGACCTGGACCGCCCCGATCCCGCCTTCGCCAGCCCGCTGATGCGCAAGGCGCTGAACCTGCCGCGCCAGAACGCCGAAGGTGCCGATCCGGGCGAAGTGCTGGTCGTCGACAGCCGCGCCGAGCGCCCTGGCGGTTATCAGGCGCGGCTGCAAGTCACTGTTTTATTGAGCCCATCGGAGGACAGCGCACACCCCTACCGGGTGCTGCGTTGGCAAGAATGAATCGACTGGAACCCATTGCCCGACACTGGCGCGGCAGCCTGTTGCAACAGGGTTGGCGCTTGTGGCTCGCGGAGTTGCGCGCTTGTGTGCCGAGTTGGTTGGCACGGCCAGAACCGCCGGAGCAGATCCACCACTGGCCGTTAGCGGCGCCAGCCACGTCGGACAGCGCGCGCCAGGTGCTGATGCTTGGCGCGGATGCCGTGCTGCTGCAGCGCGTGCAACTGCCTTTGGCCGCCGGACGCAACCTCAACGCGGTGGTCGGTTATGAGCTGGACCGCTACACCCCGTTCGAGGCTGACCAACTCTACTTCGTCGCGCGTCAGGAACGGCGTACGTCCACCCACCTTGAGGTCACGCTGGTGGCGATCCTGCGCGAACGCCTGGACCAGATTCTCAGCGACTGCACCGCCCTAGGCCTGCATCCCCATCGCGTGGATGCGGCCAACCTCGGCATCGACCTGCTGCCCCCGCCGCTGCGCCCGCGCCAACGCCCGCCGGGCATGGGTTTGCAACGCAGCCTGCCGTGGTTGTGCGGGGCCTTGCTGATCGCAGCGATGCTGCTGTGGCTCAACGACCGCCAACGCGTCATCGATGCCATGCACGCCAGTGTGCAGCAACAGAAAACCGAGGTCGCCGAGGTGCATGCCCTGCGCCAGCAACTGCTCAATACCCGGGGCGCGGCGCAGTACCTTACCCGACGCAAACTGGCGCAACCGCCCATCGCCGCGCTGCTCAACGACCTGACCACCTGCCTGCCCGCCGACACTTGGCTGGATCAATTGGACGTGAAGGACGGCGAGATTTCCTTCTCCGGTCAAAGCGCCAAGGCCAGCGCACTGATTACCCGCATCAAAGGCTGCCGCAGTCTGGAAAACGCCCAGTTCGAAGGGGTGATCCAACCCGATGCCCGCACCGGCAAGGACCAGTTTGCCTTGCGTGCCCACCTACGCCAGGAGGCCACCGATGCGCCGATCCCTCACACCCCGTGAACGCCGTGGCGCTGCCTTGCTGGTGTTGGCGTTGGTACTCGGCACGGCCTACTGGCTGCTGATCGACAGCTGGTTCGCCGGCCCCCTGCGCGACATGGGCGAACAGGCCGAACAGTTGCGCGAGCAACAGCAGCGCTATGCCGGCGTGTTGCGTCAACGTGATGCGCTGCGCCAACAGCTTGAGCAAGCCCGCCAGGACCCGGCCAGCAGCACCAGCCTGTTGCCGGGGGATGACCCAGACGTGGTGGCCGCCGACCTGATGCAGCGCCTTGCCGACCTGATCAACAGCCACGCCAACCTCGGCGGCGGTTGCAGTCTGACCCAGCGCAAGCCCATCACGCCGGAGCAGGACGACGGCGAGCCGTATCGCCAGGTCAAGGTCAGCCTGACCCTCGATTGCGCCATCGAACCGCTGGAAGCGCTGCTGCATGAGCTGGAGTACCAGCCGCCGTTCCTGTTTGTGGATGAACTGCGCATCCGCCGTAGCCAACAGGCGCCGGCCAGTGGCGGTGCGGGCAAGCTGGTGGTGCACCTGCTGGTGCGCGGTTACCTGCAACCGGCGCGGGTGACGCCATGATCAGCAGATTACGCCCCGTGGAGTGGGGCCTGCTCGGCTTGTCGGGTTTGCTGGGCCTGTTGATGGCGGTGATCCTGAGCAGCATCGGTGATGAACCGCAATGGCTGCCTGAAGCGCCCGCGCACGCCCATCCCACCGCCCAGGTACAGGTCGCGCCGAGCGTCCCGCTGGAAAACCTGGCCGCCACTTGGCAAGCACCGCTGTTCAGCCCCGACCGCAGTCCGGATCGCGTCGTGGGCAAAGCCCAGGTCACCAGCCTGGCCAACCTGACCCTCAGCGGCATCATGATCACCGGCAACCTGCAAATGGCCATGCTTAAGCAAACCGACGGCCGCGCCCTGACCGTCCGCCTCGGTCAGGCCCTGCCCAACGGCTGGCGCCTGGACCACCTCAGCCCGCAATACGCCCGATTCAGCCTGGATGGCCGCACGCAAACCTTGAGCCTCTACGCCAAGCGCCTGCCGCCGCCGTCCAACCGGCCCCCCATCACTTTGCCCCGCGAGCCCCTCCCTTGATCGACATGCGCACCTCAACGTTTTGCCTGGCGACCGCTTTTGTCCTGAGCGGTTGTGGATCCTTTCCCGACCGTCTGGATGCGGACGACGATCTGCTGCACGAAGCGATGCAAGGCACCGGCTCGCAACGCTTGCCGACCGAGCAAGCCGCGCCGGAAAGTCCACCGCCTGCGGTTAAAACACCAACGCAGCGCCAACTGATCCGTGGCAACCAGCAGTTCGTGCGCGGGCCGGCAGCACAGCCGGTGGCGAAAGAGGAGGGCGGCGATATCGTCTTCAACTTCGCCGACCAGCCCATCGAAGCCGTGATCAACAGCGTGATGGGCGACCTGCTGCATGAAAACTACAGCATCGCCCAAGGCGTGAAGGGCAATGTGAGCTTTTCCACTTCCAAGCCGGTGGACAAACAACAGGCGCTGTCGATCCTCGAAACCCTGCTGTCCTGGACCGACAACGCCATGATCAAACAGGGTGATCGCTACGTGATCCTGCCCGCCAGCCAGGCGGTGGCGGGCAAGCTGGTGCCGCAGATGAGCGTGGCGCAACCGTCCAGCGGCCTGTCGGCGCGGTTGTTCCCACTGCGCTATATCTCCGCCACCGAGATGCAGAAATTGCTCAAGCCGTTCGCGCGTGAGAATGCATTTTTACTGGTCGACCCAGCCCGCAACGTGTTGAGCCTGGCCGGCACTCCGGATGAGCTGGCCAATTACCAGGACACCATCGACACGTTTGACGTGGACTGGCTCAAGGGCATGTCGGTGGGCGTGTTCGGCCTGCAACGGGCTTCCGTGGCCGAATTGATGCCCCAGTTGCAAAGCCTGTTCGGCCCTGACAGCGGCATGCCCCTGGCCGGTATGCTGCGCTTCCTGCCGATTGAACGGACCAACTCGGTGGTGGCGATTTCTTCCCAGCCGCAGTACCTCAGTGAAGTGGGCGACTGGATCCGCACCATCGACGAGGGCGGCGGCAACGAGCCGCAGATGTACGTCTACGACGTGCGCAACATGAAGGCCGCCGACCTGGCCAAGTACCTTCGGCAGATCTACGGCACCGGCGCGATCAAGGACGACACACCGGCGAAGGTCGCGCCTGGCCTGCGCACCACGACCCTGTCGTCACTCAATACCGGCGGCTTGCAGAACAATCCGCCTGCTGGCGAAGCGCCGGAACCGGACGAGAAGGACGTCGCGCCCACCAGCGCGCTCGAAGCCGGCACCCGCATTACCGCGCAAAAGAGCAGCAACCAACTGCTGGTGCGCACCCGGCCCGCGCAATGGAAAGAGATCGAAGCGGCGATCAAGCGGCTCGATAACCCGCCGCTGCAAGTACAGATCGAGACGCGCATCCTAGAGGTCAAGCTCACCGGTGAACTGGACTTGGGCGTGCAGTGGTACCTGGGGCGGCTGGCGGGTAATTCCTCCAGCACCACCGTCGCCAATGCTTCCGGCAGCCAGGGCGCACTCGGCGGTGGTGGGGCGGGGTTGGGGGCGACGGATTCGTTGTTCTACTCGTTTGTCAGTTCGAATCTGCAGGTGGCGTTGCATGCGCTGGAAACCAATGGCCGCACCCAGGTGCTGTCGGCGCCGTCGCTGGTGGTGATGAACAACCAGCCGGCGCAGATTCAGGTGGGGGACAACATTCCGATCAACCAGACGACGGTGAATACGGGGGATGCGGATACCACGTTGAGCAGTGTCGAGTATGTGCAGACGGGGGTGATTCTGGATGTGGTGCCGCGGATCAATCCGGGTGGGTTGGTGTACATGGATATTCAGCAGCAGGTCAGTGATGCCGAGAGTCAGAGTGCGAACAGCGACACGCCGGTGAATCCGCGTATTTCGACGCGTTCGGTGTCGACGCAGGTGGCGGTGCAGAGTGGGCAGACGGTGTTGCTGGGGGGGTTGATCAAGCAGGACAACGGGGAGAGTGTGAGTGCGGTGCCGTATCTGGGTAGGGTGCCGGGGTTGCGGTGGTTGTTTGGGAGTACTAGCAAGTCGAAGGATCGGACGGAGTTGATTGTGTTGATTACGCCTAAGGTGATTACCAGTAGTGGGCAGGCGCGGCAGGTGACGGATGATTATCGGCAGCAGATGCAGTTGTTGCGGCCTGGGGGGAGGTAGGTCGTTTGGTGTACATATCCGTTATTTAGGTAACGGCCGCCTATGGTTCCGCTCTTACAGCGGGTCACTTTTGGAAGGACCCAAAAGTAACCAAAAGGTCCTCGCCCCAACACTCGGCACCTCGCCTAGGCTCGGTGTGCCCTCACTCCGGCTTGAATCCGTGGGCCGCCGCGATGGGCCATCCTTGGCCCAGCGCGGCTAACCCGGCGTCCTGCCGGGTTACCCACGGATTCAAGCCTGCGTTCGGCCAGCGTGTTTGACGGGGCGCCTCAGATCAAAATCAAGATCAAGAGCGACTCGCTTCGCATCGTGGATACGCTTTTCGTTTTCTGTAGGAGCCGGCTTGCCGGCGAAAAACGTGAGACCGCCGCGTTTTGTCTGGTTCCCCCACGTCATCGTTGAAGACCATCGCCGGCAAGAACTAGGCGTCCCCCCGGCTCCTACAGGACCGCGTTTGCTTTTGCTCTACACCACTCAAGCCGGCTGTCAGGCCGCTGTGCTCTTGCTTTTGATGTTGATCTTAGGCGCCCCGTCAAACACGCTGGCCGGAATTCGACAGGGATTTGGGGGGTAAACCGGCAGGGATGCCGGTTTAGCCGCCCCGCGCCATGGATGGCGCGTGGCGGCGGCCCCCCAAATCACTGTCGGATTACGGGCACACCGAGCCTAGGCGAGGTGCCGAGTGTTGGGGCAAGAGCCCTTTTGGTTACTTTTGGCTGGGCCGGCATTCCGGGCTCTTTTCCAAAAGTGACCCGCTGTAAGAGCGGAACCATAAGCAGCCGTTACCGCAACAACGGATATGTACTCATGCCCAGTTTCAAAAAAACATTACCAATACGAATAAAATATCTAATAAATAATGAAATCTAAGAATATTAGCTTATGCCCAAATAGCATTATATTTTTAAAATCCATTCCGTTATGTTTGAACTCAACAGCCTACCCCTGACCTCGGATGGTACCAATCTAGATTCGGATTCTGCGCTGCCACCCCGCAGCAGAATCGTTGGAAGGGAGTTCAACGTATGTTGCCAATTCAAACCTCGCCCCACACCTAGCCCCAAATCGCCCTGACACCCCAGAAAAAACCCGAGCACCGCGCCCACCCGCGTGACTGCCCGACTTCGCGATTTGGAAACGCAGGAATGCATATGAAGCGAGCCCTACAACCCACCGCCGCACTGGCCCTGGCCATCCTGGCCAACACCGCCCAAGCCCAGGACGACAGCACCCTGTCCACCGTAGTGGTCACCGGTAACCGCGGCGCCGAGCAACGCACCGTCACCAGCAGTCCGGTGCCGATCGATGTAGTCAGCGCCAAGCAATTACAGAACACCGGCAAGCCCGGCCTCATGGAAGCCCTGAGCGCCGTGATCCCGTCCCTGACCCTGCCGGAAAAAACCGGTTGGGACGCCAGCGGCATCGCCCGCGCCCCCAACCTGCGTGGCCTGAGCGCCGCCGAAGTGCTGGTGCTGGTCAACGGCAAGCGCCGTCATACCGCTGCCACCCTCAACATCAACGGCATCAACACCGGCGCAGCCCCGGCCGACCTTGACCTGATCCCTATCAGTGCCATCGATCACGTGGAAGTCCTGCGCGACGGCGCCGCCGCCCAATACGGTTCCGACGCCATTGCCGGGGTGATCAACGTGATCCTCAAGGCCGACACCAGCGGCACCTCGGTGACCAACGTCGGCCAGGGTTATGACGGCAAGAAACAGACCGTGCAGCAAAGCCTCAACAAGGGTTTCGAGATCGGCAACGGCGGCATTGTCCAACTGGCCCTGGACGCCCGCAGCCAGAATGACGACAACAAGGCCAGCGCCAACGGCTACAGCTACGCGCAAGCCTACGAGCAAGCCGGGCGGTCGACTTATGGTGGCTACGGCACACCCAAGACCAACCTGCTGACCCTGGGCTACAACGCCGAACTGCCGATCGATGACAGCTTCAGCCTGTACTCCTTTACCACCTATTCTCGCCGCAAGGCCGAGCAGGGCCAGAACTTTCGCCTGCCGACCATCACCAACACCATCACCACCGGGCCGAACGGTTATCCCGCTGGCTACACGCCGACCTGGTTCATTGATGAAGACGATTTCCAGGCGGCATTCGGCGGTAAAGGCACCATTGGCGAGTGGGACTGGGACCTGTCCACCACCTACGGGCGTAACGACGCGGAGCAGGGCACCACCCATAACCAGAACCCGTCGTTGGGCGAGGCCACGCCGAATCACTTCACCTCCGGCACCTGGATTTCCACCGAGCTGACCACCAACCTCGACTTCAAGCGCGGCTTCGATATCGGCCTGCAAAAACCCTTGGACCTGAGCGTCGGCTTCGAACATCGGCGCGACACCTATGAGGTGCAGGCCGGCGATTATGAGTCCTATGCCAATGGCGGCTACTGCGTGGCGCCGGGCAACTGTGCGTCGTCGGGCGCGCAGGTCACCAACGGCATTTCGCCGGATGAAGAAAGCAGCGCGTCGCGCAACAGCTTGGCCAGTTATGTCGATGTGGGCTTCAACCCGGTGCCCGACTGGTACGTCGGCACGGCGTTCCGCTACGAACACTACAACCAGGGCGTCGGCGCCACCCGCAGCGGCAAGCTGACCACCCGCTATGATTTCACCCCGCAGTTCGCCGTGCGCGCCACTGTCAGCAACGGCTTCCGCGCGCCGTCCCTCGCCAACAGCCTGTTCAGTGCGCGCTCCACCACGTATGGCGTGGTTGACGGCGTGTACCAGTCGATCAACTACGGCGTGTTGCCGGTGGGCTCAGCTGCCGCCCAGGCCCTCGGCGCCCAGGAGTTGAAGCCGGAGCGCTCAACCAACTTCAGCCTCGGTTTCACCCTCACGCCCACTGATCGCCTGAGCTTCACCGCCGATGCCTATGTGATCAACCTGCGCGATCGCATCACGCTCACCGGCACCTTGCTCGGCCCCGAGATCACCCAGGTATTGCAGAACAACGGCATCAACTCCACCTCCGGCGGCCAGTACTTCATCAACGGCGCCGACACCCGCACCAAAGGCCTGGACCTGGTCAGCAACTACAGCCAGGACCTCGGCCAGTACGGCGCGGTGAAGTGGACCGCCGCGTTCAACTGGAACCAGACGCGGATCCTCAACTACAAGGAGTCCACCAATATCCTGGGCACGTCCTACGAGTTGATGAACCGCGAGGCGCGCAACCTGATCACCGGCGTGCAGCCCAGCACCAAGCTGATCCTCGGCGGCGACTGGAGCATCGATCGCTTCAACCTCAACCTGGCCCTGACTCGCTACGGTTCCTACAAAGAAGTGAACGCGTCGGCCAATCGCGACCTGGACCGTATCTACAGTGCCAAGTGGATCACCGATCTCGACCTTGGCTACAACCTCACCAAAGACCTGAATATCGCTGTTGGCGCCAAGAACCTGTTCGATATCTACCCCAAGAAACAAGGGGTGCCGAGCAGCACCATGGTCAGCAGTTACGGCGTCTATTCGCCCTACGGTTTTACCGGCGGGTACTACTACACCCGCTTGACCTATGCCTTCTGAGGCCGAGGAACACACCATGCCCATCGTCGCCAAATCCTATGACCTGATTGACTCGCCCAGCCCGGTGCGCCAGGCCCGTGTCTCCACGCCGATCAAGGCCCTGCAAGTGGTGCCCGCACGGCATCCCTGGCGCTGGGCCGGGTCGATCTTCGCGGCGCTGGTGCTGCTGGCCATCGTGCATTCCCTGGCCACCAACCCGCGCTGGGAGTGGGGTGTGTTCGGCCAGTGGTTTTTCTCGCCGTCGGTGCTGCGTGGGCTGGGGCAGACGCTGTTGCTGACGCTGTTGAGCACGGTGTTCAGCATCATTCTCGGCACGGCGCTGGCGTTGGCGCGACTGTCGGGCTCGCCGCTGCTGGCGGCGTTGGCCTGGGGCTATATCTGGTTCTTCCGCTCGATGCCGGCGTTGCTGGTGCTGATCATCCTGTACAACTTTGCCTACCTGTACGACCACATCGTGCTCGGCGTGCCGTTCACCTCGGTGGTGTTCGCCGAGTGGTCCACCGTGGACGTGCTCAGCCAGTTCACCGTGGCCGTATTGGGCTTGAGCCTGATGCAGGCGGCATACGCGGCGGAGATCATTCGCGGCGGGCTGATCGGTGTGGACGCCGGCCAGCATGAAGCCGCTGCGGCCCTGGGTCTACCGGCCTCGCGCCGTATCTTCCGGATTATTCTGCCCCAGGCGCTGCGTTCGATCCTGCCGTCGGGTTTCAATGAAATCATCGGCCTGGTCAAGGGTACCTCGATTGTCTATGTGCTGGCCTTGCCCGAGCTGTTCTACACCGTGCAGGTCATCTACAACCGCACCCAGGCGGTGATCCCGCTGCTGATCGTGGCGACGGTCTGGTACTTGATCATCACCACAGTGCTGACCAGCGCGCAGTACTACGTCGAGCGCCATTTCGCCCGTGGCACCGCACGGGTGCTGCCGCCCACGCCGTTGCAACGCCTACGCGGTTGGTTGAAGGAGAAAACCCATGGCTGAAGCACGCGCCGGGCGCATTCAGATCCAGGGCGTGGGCAAGCGCTTTGGCAACCAACAGGTGTTGCAAGACATCGACCTGACCATCGATCCGGGCAAGGTCACGGTGATCCTCGGGCCATCCGGCTCGGGCAAGTCCACCTTGCTGCGCACCATCAACCACCTGGAAAAGATCGACAGCGGGCATATCACCATCGACGGTGAATACGTCGGCTATCGCCGCAAGGGTGACCTGCTCTACGAGCTCAAAGAGCGCGAAATTCTAAAGCGCCGCATCGACGTGGGCTTCGTGTTCCAGAACTTCAACCTGTTCCCGCACCTCACCGCCTGGGAGAACGTCGCTGAGGCGCCCCTGGCCCACAAGCGCTGGAACAAGGCCGAGGCCCCAACCAAGGCGGCCGAGCTGCTGGCCAAGGTGGGTCTGGCGGATAAGGTCGATGCCTACCCGCGCCAGCTCTCCGGCGGCCAGCAACAGCGTGTCGCCATCGCCCGCGCTTTGGCGCTGGACCCCAAAGTGCTGCTGTTCGATGAACCCACCTCGGCGCTCGACCCGGAGCTGGTGGGCGAAGTGCTCGATGTGATCAAGGGCCTGACCCAACTGGGCGTGACCCTGGTGATCGTCACCCACGAAATCGGCTTTGCCCGTGAAGTGGCCGATCACGTGGTGTTCCTCTGCGACGGCCAGTTGATCGAAGAAGGGCCGCCCGAGCAGATTTTCCGCCAACCCCGACATCCCCGCACCGTGGCTTTTCTCGGCAAGGTGCTTTAGTTCAAGGAGTGACTGCCCATGATTATCTCTACCGCCCGTATCGCCCTGTTGACGCTGGCCGTCAGCACCGCACAAAGCGCGTTCGCCGTGCAACAGGTCGACCTCAGCCCCGACCGTGCGCGCATTCATGTACCGCGTAACGAAGCGGCCATCGCGCAGATCCCGCCGGGCTTCAAGTTCGCCCAGCCGGGCAAGTTCACCGTGGCCGTGTCCGGTGTGGCCGGGCCGCCTCTGGCGCTGCTGGCCAGCGATGACAAAACCACCATCGGCAGCGAGGCCGACACTGCGCAACTGGTCGCCGACAGCCTGGGCCTACAACTCAACGTGGTGCAGACCAGCTGGGAAGACTGGCCCCTGGGCGTCAGCTCGGGCAAGTACGACGCGGTGATCAGTAACGTCACGGTGACCGAGGCGCGCAAGAAGCGTTTCGACTTCGCGACTTATCGCCAGGACGTGCTCGGGTTCTATGTGAAGAGCACCAGCAAGATCAGCGCGATCAAGCAGGCCGAAGACATTGCCGGGCTGAAGATCATCGTTGGCTCCGGCACCAACCAGGAAAAGGTCCTGTTGGCCTGGAACGACGCTAATGAAAAAGCCGGCCTCAAACCGGCGCTGTTGCAGTACTTCGACGACCAGGCCGCCGCGCAACTGGCGGTGCAATCCGGGCGCAGCGATGCGCTGTTCGGGCCTAACTCGGTGTACGCCTATTCGGCGGCAATCACCGGAGGTATCAAGCTTGTCGGCACGGTCAATGGTGGCTGGCCTTTAAAAGCCGACATCGCGGTGACCACGCGCAAGGACAACGGCCTGGTCAAGCCGATCCACACCGCCCTGGAAGGCGCGATTGCCGGCGGCCAATACGAACAGGTGCTGCAACGCTGGGGCCTGGATATCGAGCGCGTCGACCAGTCGTTGATCAACCCACCGGGCCTGCCGGATTAAGGAGCATCGAACATGGGACTGACACGACGTGAAGCGCTGTCGAGCATTGCTGCGGTAGGCGGCGAAAAGGCAGTCAAGGAGGCACTGGCGGTATTGGGCCTGGGGCCGTCGTCACACCGTCGCCCGCAACCGCTGAAACTCAAGGAAGGCCTGGGGCAGGGCACCCGCGTGCTGGTGTTGGGCGCCGGGATCGCGGGGCTGGTGACGGCACTGGAGTTGAGCCGCGCCGGGTTCGAGGTGCAAGTGCTGGAGGCGCGTGACCGCGTGGGCGGCCGCACCTGGACGATCCGCAACGGCGATCGCGTGGATTACAAGGACGGCCGCACGCAAACCGCAACGTTCGAACAAGGGCACTACTTCAACGCCGGGCCGGCGCGGATTCCCAGCCAGCATCGCACCATTCTCGACTATTGCAGCGAGTTGGGCGTGCCGCTGGAGGTGCTGGTCAACAGCAGCCATGGCGCCCAGGTGCGGCCGGATGTGAGCAAGCCGGCATTCACGGTGGGCCAGGCCATCAACGATGCACGGGGGCATGTGTCCGGCTTGCTGGCCAAGGCGGTGCAGCGTGATGCCCTCGATGATGTATTGAGCGGTGAGGAACGCAGGCGATTGCTGGCGTTCCTGCAGGTGTATGGCGACCTGTCACAGGCGCTGGCCTTCGAGGGCACGATCCGTTCGGGGCACCTGGAATCACCTGCGCACCCCGGCGCCTTGCCCGCCAGTCGTAGCCCGTTATCACTCGATCAACTGCTGCATCCGGAGCTGTGGGGCGCGTTGCTGCACACGGAGTTCCCGGAGTTCTCCGCCACCATGTTCCAGCCGGTGGGCGGTATGGACCGCATCACGGATGCCTTCTACAAGCGCGTCCGGGGCCAGGTGCAACTGGGCGCCCAGGTGCGGCAGATCCGCCAATTGGAAGACGGTGTAGCCGTTACTTATCACGACAAGCTCAGCGGTCGCGAACAAGTGGTACGTGCCGATTACCTGATCTCGACCCTGCCGTTGCCGCTGCTGGCCAAGCTCGACACTGACTTCAGCGACCCGATCAAGGCCGCCTTGCTCAGCACCCGCAGCGACCAGGCAACCAAAGTGGCGTGGCAGTCGCCGCGATTCTGGGAAACCGACTACCGCACCTACGGGGGCCTGTCGTGGATCGAACACCCGGCGCGCCTGCTGTGGTACCCGAGCAACGACCTCAACACCCGCGAAGGCTTGCTGGTGGCGGGCTATGTGACCGGGGAGGGCGCCGACGTATTTGGTGCGCAACCGTTCGACCAGCAGTACGCCACCTCGAAAGAAGCTGTGGAGCTGCTGCACCCCGGCTATTCCAAACACTTGCGCAATCCGTTGGCGGTGTCCTGGGAACAGATCCCCTACAGCGAAGGCCCGTGGCTGCAACGCGAACACTTTCCGGCCGACGCCAGCGCCTTGCTCGAAGCCGGCCACGGCCGTGTGTACTTTGCCGGTGATGGGTTGGTGCAAAGCGGCGTGGGCATCTGGCAGGAATCGGCGGCCAATTCGGCGCGCCATGTGGTCGGGCAACTGGCGGAACGGGTTACCCAACAACGGCACAGCGCGGCACTTGCCGCCTCATAAGGAGAGTCATCTTGAGCAACAGCATTCAACGTACCAGCGTCGGCGATTTCCCAATCTCGCAGACGGTCACCGTACCGGCTTCCGCCAGCCTGATTTTTGTCAGCGGCACCTTGCCTGATCTGCACGACGCAAACGCCCCGGCGGGCACGCCGGCCGCCTATGGCTCTACCGAAGTGCAGACGGTGTCGGTGTTCAACAAGCTGCGCAAGATCTTGCGCCAGCAAGACCTGGACCTGGGCGACATCGTGCAGTTGCGGGTGTTTCTGGTAGGAGCCGAAGAGACAGGCGGCAAGCTGGATTTCGCCGGCTTGCAGGCGGGCTACACGCAGTTCTTTGGCACGCCTGAGCAACCGAATAAACCGGCGCGCACGGCGTTGCAGGTGGTGGCATTGCCATTGCCCGGAGCGTTGGTCGAAGTGGAGGCGATCGCGGCAAGAGCGGTGTGAGACTCATCGACTTTTTGCAATCACACTGCTCATGTACTGGTTCAAATCGCGGAAGTCGTTAACCCTCCAAGCGAACGGTGCCAGCTTCACGCCGTTCTCTCGCAAGGTTCTTGGGATCAAGTCGCCATTGGGACGAAGGATGATCGACGAGACAATAACGCCTGGATAATCATTCAGGCGTTTTTTGAACGCGGCGGTGGTCAGGTCGGGGGTGGGGGGATTGCTCTTGTTGGCCAAGGGACCTGTGCCTTTGATATCGGCGCCGTGACACATCGCACACCGCTGGGAAAAGAGAGTTTTCCCGTTGAGGTTATCCGCGAAGGACAGTGAGGGTTGGGTGAGCGATAACAGGCCGAGCCAAGCGATAAGTACCCGTTTCATATCCATATGACCTTGTGGCTTGAATCAGATTGGGATCGAGGGAAGAACCTGATGCCAGCGCGTTGAGTTTGAAAGGTCGCCATTCTCCTTGTTTTCTCATGATCGTGTCCAAAGCCGCTTCAACGGCCCGCGACAGCGCTGTTGTTTGTTATGCCTGTTTCGGAGGTTTTTGCTGGGTTTAGATCAGTAATTTTAATAATTAGCATAGATCTACAAAGCCTTTCACAAGCCCCGCTCGCGGGCATTAAGGTCGATCTCCACAGGCCAGCACCGCGGCCATCCACGGAGGAATACCCTGATGCCCACCTCACCCCGGCAACTCAAATTCGGCGCCATTCTCACCGGTGTCGGCACTGCACAAAACGAATGGCTGCACCCGCAGATCCCCGGCGATGCCAGTGTGGATATCGACTGGTACCGCGCCCAGGCCCAGCAGGCAGAAGCGGCCAAGTTCGACCTGGTGTTCATCGTCGACAGCCCCTACATCACCCCGGATTCCGCACCGCACTTCCTCAACCGCCTGGAGCCCTTGACGCTGCTCTCGGCCATCGCCGGGGCGACCTCGAAAATCGGCCTGGTGGCGACCCTTACGACCTCCTATACCGAACCCTTCAACGTGGCGCGGCAGTTTGCGTCCCTGGACCACATCAGCGGCGGCCGCGCCGGCTGGAACGTCGTCACCACCGGCTTGGAAGGCGCGGCCGGTAACTTTGGCCGCGAGCAACACATCGACCACACCGAGCGCTATCGCCGCGCAGCCGAACACCTGGAGGTGGTGCAGGGCTTGTGGGACTCCTATGAAGACGACGCCTTTGTGCGTGACAAGCAAACCAAGGTGTTCCTCGACCCGCAGCGCCAACACCGCCTCGATCACCATGGCGAGTTTTTCTCGGTCACCGGGCCGCTGAATATAGCCCGTTCAGCCCAAGGCCAACCGGTGATTTTCCAGGCGGGAATCTCCGAATCCGGGCGCAGCCTGGCGGCCAACTATGCCGAGGGAATTTTTGCTGGCGTGGGCAATTTCGAAGATGCCCAGGCGTACTACAGCGACATCAAAAAACGCACCGCCGCCGCTGGACGTAACCCTGACCACGTAACCATCCTGCCGGGTATTTCGCCAATCATTGCGGATACCGATGAGCAGGCCCAGGCCATCGACCGCGAGCGCAATGGCGAGCTGGATCTGCACAAAGCGTTGGTGCAGTTAGGCCGGCCATTCAATTACCACGACTTCAGCCAATATCCGTTGGATGAGCCGTTTCCGGAATTGGGTGACTTGGGCAGCAATGGCTATCGCGGGCATGCGGAGAACATCAAGCAAGTCTCCCGTGAACAGGGTCTGACGTTGCGTCAGGCGGCGCTGCGGTTTGCCAAGCCGTTTTCCAGTTTCGTCGGCTCGCCCAAGACCGTGGCGAATGAGATCGAGCGCTGGTTTGTGGAGGGCGCGGTGGATGGGTTCAACATCCATGTGGGCGCGCCGGAGGACTTTGCGCGGTTTACCGATCAGGTGTTGCCGCTGTTGCGCGAGCGCGGGTTGTTTCGCAGTGAGTACAGTCACAGCACGTTGCGCGGGCACTTGGGGCTGCCGGTGCCGGTGAATCGGCATACGGCAGCATCCCAGGCCCGTTCAGCCGCGCGGGCTATTGCTGCAACTGCAACGCCTGTTGCTTGAGCATGCGCTTTTGCTCAAACGGCAACTTCTCATCATCCCCATACGGCGCGCTGTACCAGTTGCCATACGTCGGGTTGGGCAACAGAAACCAGCGCTGCCCCAGCCAGTTCACATAAGGCGCCACGGCCTTGCGTTGATCCGCGACGGTGTTGTGCTCGGCCTGGACGAAATCCCCCAGGGAATCACCGGCCATCAACAACACGCGGGCATGGGCGGCGACCCATTGGCGGCGGCAGTTCTTGCCGTAGCCGGCGCTTTCGCAATGGCCGGTGGGCGTGCTGGCGGCGAGGACACGTACGTCGCTTTCCACCGGGAAACCGCGCAGGCGCAGGTTTTTCACGGTGGCGGCGACCTGGCTGTGTTCGCGGTTGGTCAGGTAGTAGACCGCGATACCTTTCTGCTGGGCCGCTTGCACGAAGGCGACTGCGCCGGGCAATGCCTGGGCCTTGGCCTGGTCGACCCAGGTGTTCCAGCGGTCGTAGGAATAAACCTGGTTGTTGACCACATCGCGGGCGTTGAGCGGCACGTTGTCCAGCAGGGTTTCGTCGATATCGACCACGATCGCCGGCGGCAACCCTTTGAGGTTGCGCGGGGGGAAGGGCAGGGCGTCCCAGGTCGGATCAGCCAGCGCCACGTCGAGTTGGCGGGTGGCATTGGCGAAGAGCTGACGGTAGATCAGCTCATGCTCGATGGAGGTCTGTGTCCAGAGCACGGCGTCGAGTTGGTCGTTGGCGGGTGGCGTTTGTTGGCAGCCCGCCAGCAGGCAGAGGCTGGCGAAGATCAGGTTACGCATGGACAGTCTCGCAGATGAAAGTTGGATGGGCGCACATTAGCCTAATCACGGGCGCCATACAGGCAGGATGTTTTCATCAATCGCCCAATGCGGCTGGCCAGGTCGCAGGCATACACCCCCCACCCATCGCGCATGACTGGCATGATCCCGCCAGTGGGCATGGCCGTTGAGCACGGTTTGCCCCAGCGCAGTCAACGCCAGCACCTGGTGTGGCCATTCCAGGTGCGTCTCGGTGGCCGTCAGCAAAGGGTTGTCGCCATCGATTAGCGGCCGCAGCAGCGCGTGAAACATCATGTCCCCCAGAAACGGTAGCGGTTCGCGCTTGGCCATCAACTCGGCAAAGACCCGGCCGAATGGCGTTGGTCCAGCCTCGGCGAGGTAAGTCAGGGTCAGGCGTTCGGTCAGCGACAGCCCATCGCGCAGACCTGGCAACTCCTGCAACTGACGCAACAGCGCCGGGGCCAGCAATGGCAAGGCGGGATGGCTGCCATGGGCCAATTGCGCCCACTTGACTGGCGAGCTGTCGCAATATGCCGACCAGGCCTCTTTGGCGAGTTGCACGGCGTGATCATCGATCAAGCGCCGTTGCGGCCACAGCCAGGCCAACACATCCGGCGCCAGTTGGCCGATGCCGATAAAACGCTGCACGCCGGGAATGCGGTCGACCTCGATCAGTTCCAGCTTGCGCGGTGCTTGCTCAAGACCCGCCAGTGCGCGAACCAGGAACAGTTGGTCATACGCATCCGCTTCGCACCACAGCACACTGTGATCGGCGCTGGCCAAGGCTTCGAGGTGGTCGTATTCAGCATCGACACGACGTGCCGCATCAGCTTCATCGATGGCAAAGGCCTGGCTGATAAAAGCGCTGCGCATGGCGCGGAAGGCTTGGCTGGGCAGATCGCGGACCGGGCCCATGCACAGCGGGTCGGTGAGCATCCGAAACTGTCCTTTGAACCCCGCCAGCTGCAGGCTGTGGGCAATGTCATTGCCGCAGCGCCAATGGGTGGTGCGGGCTTCGTCGCTGGCAGTAAAGTCGGGGTGGCGGGCGGCGAATTCGATAGCATCGATATGCGCCTTGAGCTTTGGCCAACTGCTGAAACCCAGCTGCTTGGCGATTTCCCATTGGGCCAGGGACAAGGTCGCGTTCGGGTCTTGGGCTTTGAGGCGTGGCAGCAGTTCCTTGGCACGCTTGCGCTGCTGTTCAAGGTTGAGGCGGCCATCGGAATTGAAGTGGCGGGACATACGATCTCCTTGCACAAACCTTTTCCGCTTCAAGGTGGGGAGTCGTAGAAAAAAGAGGGTGTTGCAGTGTCTTGGGCGCAGCCCTTTCCGCGGAAGGTGGCGTAGAGAGCGCCAGGCGGGAAATATAGGCAGTGCTGCGCCCGATTGCAAATGTCCGGCTCCCACAGGGGTCAGTCGGGCTTTTTCAGCAGCGTAGTGGGTCCTGTGGTCGAACGAATACGGTCTTTGGGAACTCGGCGTTTCTGAAACTGGATTTCGCCGCCCTCCCTGTGTTTTTCCACCAGATACAACATATCGTCGCTTTCGCCGACGATACAGGCCGTGACCACATCGAGGTTGTTGAGCTGGAGGATTGATGGCGTGCAATCATGAATCACTTCGTAGGCCCTCAGCTTGCCATGTGCCATCGACTGCGCGTACGCCAGCGACCAGATGATCCAGGCGAAAAATGCCAGAAGACTGATCAGCAGTGCGCCGGATATCGGCGTCGTGGCTTTTCTGTAGCTCTTCTCCAGCCTGCGCAGCATCCGATAGCGACGTGTGTGGGGGGCCAATTCCCGGGTGGGTAAAACACGGTCAGGGTTTTCGGTGAAGTACATCAGGCAGGCGAAAACCAGGACCGCTGCGGTGAAGATAAGCAAGGCAGCCAGTTTGACCAGAATGTCGTTTCCGCCGTACACCACGTAGTGATAAGCGTCGTAGCCGAGACGGTTGACGGGTACGCCGAGCGCGTTGTTATACGTTTCCAGATAGGCGTAGCCGTTTGAGTAAAACAGCGCGAACAACAACAGCATGATCGGCAGGCTTTGACGCTTTATCAGTCGCCACAACCACGCTGCGCTCAAGCGAGAAACGGGGGCATCGGTTACTTTCTGTTCGTCCATGAGGGCTCCTTTTTATAGGGGCGCGAGTCTAGCGAGCAGGATGTGCTTTGCCCAGGCCGTCTGCGCGCATCGGGTCATGCACATAAGTTTGAATTTTTTGAATGAAATCCCGGCCAGTGTGCCTCACCATTGCACCATCCAGATTCAGAGGAACACCGCGTTCATGAGCGCACTGATCGAAACCCGCGCCCTCACGCGCATGGACGAGCGCCGCCACGTGGCCTTGCTCCAGCCCACCGATTTCACCTTGAATGCCGTCGATCGCGTGTCGATCACCGGCTCATCCGGCTCCGGCAAAAGCGTGTTCCTGCGTGCACTCGCCCTGCTGGATGCGCCCAGCTCCGGGCAGATCCTGTGGAATGGCCAGCCGATTAACAACGCGCAGATTCCCCACTACCGCTGCCACATCAGCTACTTGTCGCAACGTCCGGCGCTGCTCGACGGCACCGTGGAAGACAACCTGCGTTTCCCCTTCAGCCTCAAGACGTCGCGCAAACGCCACTTTGACCTTACGACGGTGACCACACTGCTGGGCCACGCCGGCAAGAATCCTGACTTTCTGGCCAAGCGCGCCGCTGACCTGTCGGGCGGTGAGTCCCAGGTGGTTTCGTTGATCCGCACTCTGCAACTCAATCCCGAAGTGCTGCTGCTGGACGAGCCCACCGCCGCCCTCGACCCCACCTCATCCCGCGAAGTGGAAGCGCTGATCGACGCCTGGTTTGCCGGGGATCCCTCCCGCGCCTGTATCTGGGTCTCCCACGACCTGGAACAGGCGCGGCGCATGAGCGACATCCATTTGCAGATGAGCGCCGGTGTATTGAGCGCAGTGGCCCAGCCATGAACTATCAAAATCTCACCGCACTGGACATGGGCATCGCCGCCTCGCTGATCCTGATCAACGGCGCGCTTTCCCTGCTGCTGCGCCTGGGCCTGGAGCGCCAGTTGTTGTGGGCGGCGGTGCGCACCGTGGTGCAACTGCTGGCCATCGGTTACCTGCTGGGCTGGGTGTTCGAATTTGCTTATTGGTACGTGGTGCTGCCGTTGATGTGCGCCATGACCTTGATCGCCGGCATCTCGGCGGCGGGGCGCGGGCGGCGCACTTACCGGGGGCAGCGTGTGGACAGCATCCTGTCGGTGTGGGGCAGTTCGTGGCTGGTGACGGCGGTGGGCTTGTTTGCGGTGATTCGCATCCACCCGTGGTACGAGCCGCAGTATGCAATTCCGATCCTCGGCATGATTCTGGGCAACACCCTGACCGGCGTGTCCCTGGGGATCGAACGCATGACCCAGGAGCTGACGTCGGGCCGCAACACCATCGAAATGATCCTGGCCCTCGGCGGCTCGCGCTGGGAAGCGGCGCAGGAAGCCATCCGCCAGGCCGTGCGCGCCGGGATGATCCCGACGTTGAACCAGATGACCGTCGTAGGCATCGTCAGCCTGCCCGGCATGATGACCGGGCAGGTGCTGGCGGGGGAGAGCCCGGTGGATGCGGTGCGGTATCAGATCGTGATCATGTTTCTGATTGCCGCAGCGTCGGCGCTGGGCACGGTGGGGGCGGTGTTGCTCACGTATCGGCGGTTGTTTTCCGTGAGCCATCGGTTCTTGCGGGATAGGCTGGAAGAGCGCTGAATGGGATTGTTTCATCGGGTGAAATGCTGGATTGTAAATCCTGGTGATTCCAACGGCCGGTGCAGCGGCGGAACATGCGGGGCGTTGATACCCCACTTGATTGGAGCCCCTCATGATCAAACTTTACGGTTTCCCGTTGTCCGGCCACAGCCACCGCGTCGAGCTGATGCTGTCGCTGCTCGGCTTGCCCACGGACTATGTGTTGGTGGACCTCAAGCAAGCCGCCCACAAAGCGCCCGAGTTCATTGCTGCCATCAACCCTTTCGGCCAGGTGCCAGCCATCGATGACAACGGTGTGGTACTGGCGGACTCCAATGCGATCCTGGTCTACCTGGCGAACACCTACGGCAAAGGCCAGTGGCTGCCGAGCGACCCGGTGGGCCAGGCCCGTGTGCAGCGTTGGCTCTCGGCCGCCGCCGGGCAACTCCACGCGGGACCCGCGACTGCACGCCTTGCCCTGGTGTTTGGTGCCCAGGTGGACACCACCGCCGCAATCAGCCGGTCCCACGCGTTGCTGAAACTGATGGAAACGCAGCTGGGCCAAAGCCGCTTCCTGGCCAGTGAGCAGCCGACCATTGCCGATGTGGCCTTCTACACCTACATCGCCCATGCGCCGGAAGGCAATGTGTCGCTGGCCGACTACCCTCATGTGCGCGCCTGGCTCGCCAGCATTGAGGGATTGCCGGGGTTCGTGGGCATGCCTCGCACGGCGGTAGGCTTGCAGTCGCAATAACTTTCTAGAGGCGCGCCGATGGACCGATTTCATGAAATGCAGGTGTTCCTGGCGGTGGCCGAGGAGGAGGGCTTCGCCGCCGCCGCGCGTCGCCTGAAAACCTCGCCACCCAGTGTGACGCGGGCCATCGCCGCCATGGAGGAACGCATCGGCACCCAATTGCTGGCGCGTACCACCCGCAGCTTGCACCTCACCGAAGCCGGCCAGCGTTACCTGGAAGATTGCCGGCGCATCCTGGCGGAGCTCGATGAGGCCGAGGAAGCGGCGGCAGGCAGTTATTCCATCCCTTGTGGTCACCTGACCGTGACTGCGCCGGTACTGTTTGGCGAGCTGTATGTGGCGCCGGTACTGGGGGAGTACCTGGACCGGTTCCCCTTGGTGAACATCAACGCCTTACTGGTCGATCGCGTGGTCAACATGACCGACGAAGGTGTGGACGTGGCGGTGCGTATCGGTCACTTGCATGAACCGGGGCAGCAGGCGATCAAGGTCGGCGAAGTGCGCCGGGTGGTCTGCGCATCGCCGGCGTACCTCGAACAGCACGGGCGGCCTACGCATCCGTCGCAGTTGCATGAGGCCAAGATCGCCACGTCGTCGTCCAGTTCCTTGGTGAGTGGCTGGGAATTTGTGGACGGCGGCCAACCCTTGACTGTGACCATCGAGCCACGTCTGGTGGTCACGGCGAACAATGCGGCCATCAACCTGGCGCGCTTGGGCTGGGGCATGACGCGGGTGTTGTCCTATCAGGTCGCAGCTGCGGTGGCGGCGGGAGAGTTGGAAATTATCCTCGAAGCCTATGAGTCGGCGCCGTTACCGATCCAGGTGGTGTTCCAGAAGAGCGGCCGGGTGCCGGCCAAGATCAACACCTTTGTCGACTTCCTTACCCATCGCCTGGGCCAGGACAGCGCCCTGAACCCTGCGATGAAACGGCGCAGCTGATGGAGCGTTATCGCGATATGCAGTTGTTCGCCGCGCTGGCCGGGCAGCCGAGCCTGGCGTCGGCGGCGCGTGACGCACAGGTCTCCGGCCCGACCCTGGTACGCGCGATCGCCCGCCTGGAGGCGCGTTTGCGCGTGCCGTTGCTGGCGCGCAGCACGCGTGGCGTGAGCCTTACCGACGCCGGCAGCGCCTACCTGGCGGACTGCGTGCGCCTGCTCGCTGCGGTGGACGCCGCCGAAGCCTCGGCCAAGGGGCTGCATGTGCAGGCCCAGGGCAATCTGCGGGTGTTTTTGCCGTTCCTGTTCAGCCGTTATGTGATGGCGCCGGTCCTGGCCGACTACTTGGACCGCTATCCCGAGGTGAACCTGATCGTCAGCTACCACGACTATTACCCGAACCTGCACGAAGAAGGGCTCGACGTCGCCATCCTCGTCGGTGAACTGCCCGACTCGTCATTGATCGCCCGGCCGCTGGGGCAGGTGCGGCATATTCTCTGCGCCAGCCCCGACTATCTTGCAGCTCACGGCGAGCCCCAACACCCGGACGACCTCAAGCAGCACCGGCTGATCGCCAGCGCCGATCAGGTGCATTGGGATTTCCCGGGCTATCAACTCAAGGCCCGTGCCCGTCTGGGCTGCGCCACGGTACAGGGTGCGATCAATGCGGCGGTGCAGGGCGCGGGGTTGATTCGCTGCCTGAGTTATCCGGTGCACGAACACCTGCTGAGCAGGCAACTGCATCGCGTATTGCCGGATTTTGAACTGCCGCCACTGCCGGTGCAGGTGGTGTACCGCGAAGGTCGCAATGCACCGATGCGCGTGCGCAGCTTTGTCGACCACTGCGTAATGGCGCTGCGCGAACACCCGGCATTTCAGCTGGCGTAATAGTGGATTGCCTGGCGTGGTGATTCTCACGCTGGCTGGCAGGGTGCAGGATCGACACATCCAACCTGAGGTGCTTGCCATGAACCTGATCGAACAATCTCCCTGGCATGCCGGCGAACGGCACATACAAGAGGCGGTGGGCGTGGCCGACCGCATGGCCGTGGTCGGGCCGAAGGTGATCCGCGATCACCTGCCGGAACAGCACCGGGATTTCTATCCCTTGTTGCCTTACCTGATACTGGGTGCGGTGGACGAGCAGGGCATCCCTTGGGCGACGATGATCGAAGGCGCGCCAGGCTTTGCCCACTCGCCGGACCCGCAGTCCCTGCAGATCGACAGCCTGCCGTCCGCGACCGACCCGGCCCGCAACGCTCTGCGTGAGGGGGCAGCTGTCGGCCTGTTGGGCATCGACCTCAACACCCGGCGTCGCAATCGCATGAACGGCCGTGTGGGTGCACTCGATCACGATGGCTTTTCGGTCGACGTGGTACACACCTTCGGCAATTGCCCCAAGTACATCCAACTGCGCCCGGTCGATGGCATTGCCCGTAAACCCGGCACGGCGGTCGAACGCTTCAACGACTTGGACGCTGCCGCCCAAACCCTGATCCGCAACGCCGACACACTGTTCGTCGCCAGCTACGTCGAGGTGGACGCTCAACGCTCGGTGGACGTTTCTCATAGAGGTGGCAACACGGGTTTTGTGCGGGTCGAAGGCAACGTGCTGACCATCCCCGACTTTGCCGGCAACCTGTTTTTCGCCACCCTGGGCAACCTGCAAGCCAATCCGGTGGCCGGGCTGTTGTTCATCGACTTTGAATCGGGCGATGTGCTGCAAGTGGCCGGGCGTACCACGTTGATCCTCGACGGCCCGGAAGTGGCGCTGTTCGAGGGCGCCCAGCGGTTGTGGACGGTGACGGTGGAACAGGTGGTGCGCCGCCCGGCGGCGTTGGCGTTGCGGTGGCAGTTCGCGGAGTTTTCGCCGTTCAGTCTGGGGATGGGGAGTTGGTAGGCAGTCCCGGACCATAGTACGCATTCGGGAACAACTGGTTGGTCATCTCGATGATCTTGCTTTGTGCATCGATAAACTTGCCCATTCGAGCGCCACCCGAGGTCGAGTCATACAGCGCCTTGCCCACCTGGCGGCCATTTTCAAACACCTGGATATCGGCATAGCTCATGTACAGCGCCAGGTCCCAGCTCCATTGACCAATGTAGGTCGTCGAAAGCGCGCAACTGGCCGGTGGGGTGCCGGGCCGCAGCTCACGAGTCTGGAACCCTTTGCTGCGCAACTGCGCGGTGTAGGTGGCATTGAACCCGGCACGCAAGCCTTCGGCGGGGATCATGCAGATCTCAGGCGCCTGGGCGCCGCTGAAGGCAACCGGCGTGACGGTTTGCTTGATGCTGCAGCCAGCCAGGGTTAAGGCGGCCAGCAAACAAGCGGGAGCTGTTATCAGGCGCATAGCGACGTCCATATCTTCAGTAGTGGCTTGATGATAGCAGTGAAGGTCTGATGGCGAGCGCAGCATTTCAGACGCAAGGGATCATGTGTTGGGAGCTGGCTTGTCGAACCGTCGCACCGTCCCGTTGTGTCGCGAAGCGGCCCCAGCTCTATAGTTGTGTAAGAGCAGTCCGACAAAAGAGAGACTTCGATGCCATTCGTGCCCCACGGTTAACATTCAATTGCGCCACGGCCGGTGGCTACCCGCGCGTTATAGGGCAATACTCCCTCAGGTTTCTGCCCCGAGGTTTGCACCATGAATGTACCGAGCCGCCTTGCGCTCCTGATTGCCGCCGCCGCTGTTCTCAGTGCCTGTGGCGAAGCGTCCAAAATACCGTTTCAAGCCGGAGTCGGGCCTGCGCCGCAACTGCCCGAGCCCAGCACTTCTTTGATCCCTACGCTCAAGGTCTCCAAGGCCGTCGGCTGGTCTGACGGCGTGCAACCCACCGCCCCCCAAGGTTTCACCGTCACGGCCCTGGCCGATAACCTCGATCACCCGCGCTGGGTCTACACCCTGCCCAACGGTGATGTGCTGGTCGCTGAAAGTAATCACCCGCCCATGCCCGAAGGCGCCAACGACGGCGGCACGGGTATGATCGCCTGGGCAAAGCGCACGGCGATGGGTGTGGTAATGGGGCGTGTCGGCGCGGATACACCGAGCGCCAATCGCATCACCTTGCTGCGCGATGCCGATCACGATGGGCATGCCGAAGTACGGACCGAGTTCTTGAGCGGCCTGATGTCGCCGTTCGGCATGGCGCTGGTGGGCAACGACTTGTATATCGCCAATGCCGACGCGGTGGTCAAGGTGCCTTACACCCCAGGCCAGACCCATATCGACGCCACTCCGGTCAAGGTCACCGACCTGCCGGCCGGCATCAACCATCATTGGACCAAAAACCTGCTGGCCAACCCCGAAGGCACCCGGCTGTATGTGACGGTGGGGTCCAACAGCAACGTCGGCGAAAACGGCCTCGACGCTGAAGAGGGGCGTGCCGCGATCTGGGAACTGGACGTGGCCAGCGGCGAGAAACGCCTGTTCGCCAGCGGTTTGCGCAACCCCAACGGCCTGGCGTGGAAACCGGGTTCTACCCAACTGTGGACGGTGGTCAACGAACGCGACGAAATCGGCAGCGACTTGGTGCCCGACTACCTCACTTCAGTGCAGGACGGTGCATTCTACGGTTGGCCGTGGAGCTATTACGGCAGCCACGTCGATGTGCGCGTCCAACCGCCACGCCCGGACAAGGTCGCCCAGGCTATCGCGCCGGACTACGCCCTGGGTACTCACGTCGCGCCGCTGGGCCTGACCTTTTCCGATGCGCGCGGCATGCCGGCTGCCTTTGCCGATGGGGTGTTCGTCGGCGAGCACGGCTCCTGGAACCGCAACCCGCAAGCGGGCTACAAGGTGGTGTTTATCCCGTTCAAGGAGGGCAAGCCGTCGGGTGCACCGGTCGACTTCCTCACCGGTTTTCTCAATGCCGAAGGCGAAGCGCAAGGCCGGCCGGTGGGTGTGACCCTGGACGGGCAGGGTGCATTGCTGGTGGCGGATGATGTGGGGAACACGGTGTGGCGGGTGACACAGAGCAAGCCCTGACCCCGATATGTTGCGGGATGTTGAACCGTCAGATTGAGCGATGCTTTTGGGTTAGCCTTGTTTTCCTACCGACAACAAGGAAGCGTCATGCAACGAAAGGTCATCAATCCCACGACGGTATTCAACTCCCTGCAATACGGCTTCAGCCAGGCCCTTGAGGTGCCACAGGGTCGGCGCATCATGCTGTCCGGCCAGGTGGGGGTGGATGCGGACGAGCGCACGGTCGGCCCAGGCATTACCGAGCAGACCGCCGCTGCGCTGGACAATATCGGCAAGGTGCTGGCCGAAGTCGGCGGTGATCTGTCCCATGTGATCATGTTGAGGCTGTATATCGCCGAGTCCGCCCGCGACCAGCAGGAACCCATCGCACAGGCGCTGCGGCAGCGCTTCCGGCACAACCCGCCGCCGTCTTCGTGGATTATCGTCAGCGGGTTGTCGTTGCCGGAGTGGTTGATCGAGATCGAGGCGGAGGCGGTTGTTCCGTTCAGTACCGAATCATCACCGACTTGAGCTCGGTGTAATCCTCGATGAATGCACTGCCAAACTCCCGGCCTACCCCCGAAGAGCGATTCCCACCAAACGGCACCGCTGGGTCGAGCAGCGTGTGCATGTTCACCCACACGGTGCCGGCCTGGATTGCCGGCACCATGCGCAGGGCCTTGCCCAGGTCGTTGGTCCACAGGCTGGCGCTGAGGCCGTAGGGGCCGTTGTTCATCAGTGCAAGCAGTTCGTCTTCGCTGTCGTAGGGCAGGAAGGTGGCGATGGGGCCGAAGGTTTCTTCGTTGAGCAGGGTGTCGTTGATGCTGTTGGCCAGGATCACCGTGGGTTCGACGTAGCAGCCGGGACGGTCAATCAGCGTGCCACCATGGATGATCGTGTTGTTTTCGGCGCGGGCTTGGCTGAAGTAACCGAGCAATTTGAGTTGGTGCTGGTGGTGGGTGACCGGGCCGAATTCGGTGCGCTCATCCAGTGGCGATCCGATGGTGAGGCGACTGAGGCGCTGGCTGAGCCTGTCCAACACAGCGTCCATTTGCGAACGATGCACGAAGAAACGCTCAGCCGCCGCGCAGATTTGCCCGGAGTGCAAAAAGCCCGCTTCGATGATGCCGTCCACCGCTTTGTCCACGTCTATATCGCGCAGGAAACCGGCGGCATTCTTGCCGCCCAGTTCCAGGGTCGCACGGGTGAGGCCGGCGCCCATGGCGCTGCGGCCGACAGCGATGCCCGTCGGCACGGAGCCGGTGAAGGATACTTTGTGGGTGCCAGGGTGCTCCACCAGGCCTTTGCCGACATGGCCGCCGCCCGTCAATACATTGAGCACGCCAGGTGGCAATCCGGCTTCGACGGCCAGTTCGGCGATGCGCAGAAGGGTCAGCGGCGTGAATTCGCTGGGCTTGATGATGATGCCGCAGCCGGTCACCAGCGCCGAGGCGAGTTTCCAGATGGCGATCATGGTGGAGAAATTCCACGGCACGATGCCCACGACCACGCCCACCGGTTCACGCAGGGTGAACGCGGTGTAGCGCTCGCCATTGAACGAGGGCAGCGACGGGGTAAGGGTCTGGCCGCTGAGCTTGGTCGCCCAGCCCGCGTAGTAACGCAGGAAGTGCGCGGCCTGGTCGACTTCGAACGCACGGGCAATCTGGATGATCTTGCCGGACTGGCAGGTCTCGATCTGCGCCAGTTCTTCGCGGTTGCGTTCCAGCAAGTCCGCGAGCTTGAGCAGTACGTTGCCGCGTGTCGCGGGTAACGCCTGGGACCACAACTGGAAGCCACGGTTGGCGGAGTCCACAGCTGCGTCGATATCCGCCAGGTCCGCATCGGCCACCTGGGCGATCACGTCACCGGTGGCCGGGTTGGTCACGGCCAGGGTCTGGCTGGAATGGCTGCGCACGTTGACGCCGTCGATAAACAGCCCATGGCGCCGACGCAGAAAGGCTTCGACTTGGGGCAGTAGCGGGATATCACTCATGGCAGGTTCCTGGCAGTTCACAAAGGAAAGCCCGAGGGTAACCAAGCCACCGGACCATGGCTTGACTCTGCCTGCCGCGCGAGATGTCTGTGGCTGCCACGCCTATGAAAAGTACAACCTTGCCTGTGGAACGTGCATTTTCCACCTGCGTGCCCCCATCGATACTGGCTCTGCATCAGGCGCCGTTCCTCAACCCGGAGCGCCCGCCGGACTTCCAATAATAAGCAGGGCCGTCCATGAAAAAGCCAAACCCGCTCCTTGAAGACCTCAAGCCCCTCCTGCCGCTGATTGCCGCGAATGCCACGCGGGCCGAACAGCAGCGTCAGGTGCCGGATGAAAACATCGCCTTGCTCAAAAGCATCGGCCTGCACCGCGCCTTTCAACCCAAGGCCTTTGGCGGGCTGGAACTGTCGCTGCCTGAGTTCGCCGACTGCATCGCCTTGCTCGCCGGCAGTTGCGCCAGCACCGCCTGGGCCATGAGCTTGTTGTGCACCCACAGCCACCAACTGGCGCTGTTTTCGGCGCAGTTGCAGCAGGAGATCTGGGGCGAAAACCCGCACGCCACCGCCAGCAGCAGTATTGCGCCGTTTGGCCGGGTGGTGGAGGGCGAGGGCGGTGTGCACTTCAGCGGTGAAATGGGCTGGAGCAGCGGCTGTGACCATGGCGAGTGGGCGATCGTCGGCTGCCGTCGGCAGAACGCCGAAGGCGGCCAGGATTACTGCTTCGCCGTGCTGCCGCGCAGTGACTACCAGATTCGTGACGATTGGTTCGCTGCCGGCATGAAGGGCAGCGGCACCAAGACCCTTGTCATCGACAATGCCTGGGTGCCCGAGCATCGTATCCAGAAAGCCAAGGATATGATGGAAGGCAAGTCCGCAGGTTTCGGCCTTTACCCCGACAGCCAGATTTTCTACGCGCCGTACCGCCCGTATTTTGCCAGCGGGTTTTCCACCGTCAGCCTCGGTGTGGCCGAGCGCATGCTGGAGGTGTTCCGCGAAAAAACCAAAAACCGCGTGCGTGCCTACACCGGTGCCGCCGTCGGTGCGGCCACGCCCGCCTTGATGCGCCTGGCCGAGTCCACCCACCAAGTGGCTGCCGCCCGCGCATTCCTCGAAAAGACCTGGCAGGACCACGCCGAACATAGCGCCGCGCACCGCTACCCGAGCCGCGAAACCCTGGCGTTCTGGCGCACCAACCAGGCCTACGCAACGAAAATGTGCATCGAAGCCGTGGACCGGCTGTTCGCCGCCGCCGGCGGCAATGCCTGGTTCGAACACAACGAAATGCAGCGCCTGTTCCGCGATTCCCACATGACCGGCGCCCATGCCTACACCGACTACGACGTCTGCGCGCAGATCCTCGGCCGTGAGCTGATGGGCCTGGAGCCGGACCCGAGCATGGTGTAGCGCGTTCTTCCCCTCACAACAATCAGGGCGCCCATCCGATGGCGCCCGGGAGTCTTGCATGTCCGACAGCAGCCTTTTCGATCCACGCGCCTTTCGCCGTGCCCTGGGCAACTTTGCCACCGGCGTAACCGTGGTCACCGCCGCCACCGCATCCGGGCGCAAGGTGGGTGTGACCGCCAACAGTTTCAATTCGGTGTCCCTCGACCCGCCGCTGGTGCTGTGGAGCATCGACAAACGCTCCAACAGCCACGAGGTGTTCGAGGAGGCCAGCCACTTTGCGGTGAATGTGCTGGCCGCTGACCAGGTGCACCTGTCCAACAATTTTGCACGCCCGCGTGAGGATCGCTTCGCCCTGATCGAGTACGAACCGGGGGAGGGTGGCTCGCCGGTATTCGCCGATTGCTCGGCGCGGTTCCACTGCGAGAAGTACCAGCAAGTGGACGGCGGCGACCACTGGATCATGATCGGCAAGGTGGTTGCGTTTGATGACTTCGGGCGTGCGCCGCTGTTGTATCACCAAGGCGCTTATGCCGAGGTCCAGGCGCTGCGTCCGTGCGCGCCCGAGACGGTTCAGAACGGTACGGCGACCACCAACTGACTGTAGACGTTGGTGCCGTTGCCACCGACCTGATTGCCGCCGGTCTCGGCATCCTTGTTGGGCTTGTAGAGGCCCAGCAGTGGCGTGATGATCAGGTGCTCATTCACCGCCCACTCGGCGTACAGGTCCAGCTCGCGACCGTCCAGGTTCAGCTGGCCTCGGGTGCTGACGGTGTTGTAGTTGAAAAACAGTGCGCCGAGGGTGACGTTTTCCAGCGGCTTGACCTTGAGCGCCACGTGTTGCACCGCCGTATTGGTGTTGTAGGGCCCCGAGTAGTTGCCCGCCACTTCACCCTGCACCCAGGTGCCGTAGCCCCGGTTGAAACCGGAGAACATCCCGTCCCAATTCTTTGAATAACGCGCGTAGCGGTAGGTCAGGTCCGGCGACCAGGGCAGGTCGGCGAAGGTGTAGCCGGCTTCGGCGTAACCGGCATTCTGCTGGCTGTCGCGGCGGTCCTGGCGGGCCAGTTCAAAGGCGAAGTGCGCGTTGTCGATGCCGGCATTGCCCGCGCCGCGCAGGCTATAGAGGTTCATGCCCTTGCGTTGGCGCTGCACCTCGCTGGCGAAGCGTTCATCCACGTCGATCCCATGAATGTAGGTAAGGCCCAGGGTGCCCGGTGCGGCGCTGTATTCCAGGGTGCCAGCGGCCATTTCGGTCATGGCCTGGGCGGGGTTGTCGGACTTGATCCACATCAGGCTGCCATGCACGCCATCCTTGCCGCCCAGGCGGATCACGGCGGTCTTGTCGAAGGCATGGCGTGCGGCGATGTAGTAGGCGCCGCCACGGTTGAATTCCCCATCGCCCACGCCCTTGCCGAGGTTGGGGCCGTCATCATTGATCAGGAAACCGTCGCCCAGCATGATGATTTGGCGGCCGAACGACAGGTCCACGCCGTCCTTGCCCAACGCCGGGAACAGATCGCCGGAGCGCCAGCCGGCAAAGGCTTCGTCAAACTTGGTGGTGCGCTCCTTGCCCGTGGTCACCCCGGATGCATCGCCATCGCCCCAAGTGCCGGAACTCACCAGGTTGGCCGTGCCATACACGCCGCCAAAGGCGCCCAGGCTCTGGTCCACGCTCAGGCCGTACTTGATAAAGGCCTCGCGCCAGGTGGAACCGCCGCTGCGCCCGTCGTAGTTCTTCGGGCTGTTGAACATCCCATATACGGCGAGGAAGTTGCCGGTGACCCTGGTGTCGGCATCGGCATAAAACTCGATGGCCTGGGCCTGGCCCATCAGCAGCGCAATACCCAGGCCGACCGCCTGGCGCAGGCGGCGATTTTTCAGTGTGTGCTCCATTGTTATTGTCCCCATCTTGGTTAAGAGTGAGGGCGCATTAGGGCGAGCGCGGGGGGCGAAGTCTTTTCTCTGCGTGCCAAGGAATTGACCCAGGCCGCCACGCCCTACGCTGTGGCAGGGAGCAACAAAACCGGCGGCAGACAGGGGCAAGACGATCAACTCGAGTGGGGCGCAGAGTGCTGACACATTAAAAAAAACCGCTTTCGAGGACCCCATCATGTCGATCAACGACCGACTCACCGCGCACCTCAACCGAGGCACGGTAGGTCTCCCCACCGCCTTGGCCAGCACCATTGGCCTGATCATGGCCAGCCCGGTGATTCTCACCGCCACCATGGGCTTCGGCATTGGCGGCAGTGCGTTTGCCTTGGCGATGCTGATCGCCGTGGTGATGATGCTGGCCCAGGCCACCACCTTCGCCGAGGCCGCCTCGATCCTGCCCACCACCGGCTCGGTGTACGACTACATCAACTGCGGCATGGGGCGGTTTTTCGCGATCACCGGCACCTTGTCGGCCTACCTGATCGTGCATGTGTTCGCCGGCACCGCCGAAACTATCCTGTCCGGGGTCATGGCCCTGGTGAACTTCGAGCACCTCAACACCTTGGCGGAATCGGCCGGTGGTTCGTGGTTGCTGGGCGTCGGCTTCGTGATCGTCTTCGGTGTGCTTAACGCGTTTGGTGTCAGCGCGTTTGGCCGTGCGGAAATCATCCTCACCTTTGGCATGTGGACCACCTTGATGGTGTTCGGCGTACTGGGCCTGATCGCCGCGCCCGCTGTGCAGTTGGACGGCTGGTTCGGTGAGTCGCTGGTGGGCACCGACCTGATCACCGTGCTGTCGTTGGTGGGCATGGCGATGTTCATGTTTGTCGGCTGCGAATTCGTCACACCGCTGGCGCCAGACCTGCGCCACTCGGCCAAGGTGATGCCGCGCGCCATGATGTTGGGGCTGATGGGTGTGGCCACGTGCATGTTCATCTACGGCGCTGCAATGAAACGCCAAGTAGAAAACGTGGTACTCGATGCCGCCTCTGGCGTGCACCTGCTGGACACACCCATGGCCATCCCCAAATTCGCCGAGCAGGTGATGGGCCAAATCGGCCCACTGTGGCTGGGCATCGGCTTCCTGTTTGCCGGCGCGGCCACCATCAACACCTTGATGGCCGGCGTGCCACGCATTCTCTACGGCATGGCGGTGGATGGGGCGTTGCCCAACGTCTTCACCTACCTGCACCCACGCTTCAAGACGCCGCTGTTGTGCATCCTGGTGGCGATGCTGATTCCTTGCCTGCACGCGCTGTACCTGGGCGGCAACACCGACAACATCATGCACCTGGTGCTGGCGGCGGTGTGCGCGTGGAGCTTTGCCTACCTGCTGGTGACGATCTCGGTGGTGAGCCTGCGCATCCGTCGGCCGGACCTGCCACGGGCGTATCGCTCGCCGTGGTTCCCGCTGCCACAGATTGTGTCGAGCATCGGCATCCTGCTGGGCATGTGGTTCATCACGCCACCGGGCATGAACCCGGCGGACATCTACGTACCGTTCGGTGTGATGTTGGGCGGCACCGCCGCGTACGCGCTGTTCTGGACCCTGGGGGTGCAGAAGGTCAACCCTTTCAAGCCGGCCTCCGTGGAGGACGTGTTGGCAAAGGAATTCAGTCATCAACCGGAGCTGGCCGATGAGCGTTATGGCGATTTTGCGGCAAAGACTGTTTGAACTGTTTCGCGCCGAGCGCGCGCCGGCAGGCTATCGACCGGGAGTGACCCTGGCGCACCTGCGGCGCAACCTCGGGTTGGCGACACTTGAAGTGGACGGCGTGGCGTTCGAGATTGTCGAACGCACCGAGTCGCAGTTGTTGATGCACCTGGTGTTGACTGAGTTTGTTCTGCGTGTGCCTGCTGCGACAGGAGGCACAGCGAGCTTCGACGTGCACCATGGCGGCGCGATTCGACGCACTGGCATCCGTGTACGGCGCCGCTCCGGTAACCAGGCCCTGTGCCGTGAAATACAGGCACGATTACTGGCTGACACCGCATTGTTCCAAGCGCTAATGCCACTGGATTTCAAGCGCCTGCGCATCGAGCTGCAAGGTCAGCAATGGTGCGTGCGCCTGGAGCACATGGGCGGCAGTGAAGTGGTCAATCGTTTACCGGCCTTTCGACGCTACATCGCCTTGAGTCCTGCGCAACGCAGTCACTTGCTCGCGGCGCTGGTCGGATTGAATCGCGTGTTGTCGAACCTCTGATTGGCATCATTAGTGCTTCTGCAAAGGGCAAACAGGTTGTTGTTGCGTGTATATAGATAACATGTTAACTATTGCGCCAGAACAACAAAAAGAATCCTTTGCGGAGACACCCCATGAGCATCCCACAGCATGCACACGACGGGCTGGACACCTGGAACCGCGACCTACGCGCCGCGTGCGGTTACTTCGACACCGAACTGGCATTCAACCGCTCACTGTTCATCGGCGAGATCAAAGACCTGCCACGCGGCGTCGCGATCCTGCGCACCAATGCCGGGCTGATCAAACGCCCGGCGCACCATGCCGACCACGACAACGACCAGGATTGCTTCCTGGTCAGCCAGCGCAGCGGCTACTCGCAGATCGTACAGAACGGCCAGACCCTGCAACTGGCCCCTGGCGAAATGCTGCTGATGGACTCGGTAGGCTCCATCGAAATCACCCCCTTCGGCCTCATCGAACACGCCTCCCTGTCACTGTCACGCCCGCAGGTGTGCAAGCACCTGGGCGGCGACGCACGCGCCTTCGGCAAGATCTCCTCGACCAAGGCCTGCGGGCGCATGCTGCATGTGCTGATGGACCAACTCTGCAAGGACGACACCGAAGACGGCGCAGGTGAAGTGGAGGCGCTGCAAAGCGCTTTCGTGTCGCTGCTGGGCTCGGCCCTGGAGCAGGGCGACGAATGTCGCGAGGGCCTGGCGCTGTTGCAGGGCAACAACCTGCGCAGCTACGTGCAGAAGGTCATCGATGAGTCCCTGAGCCAGCCTGGCCTCAGCCCGATCGGGCTGGCCAATCGGCTGAATATCTCGGTTCGCCACCTGTACCGCTTGTTCGAAGAGCAGGACGACAGCGTCTGCCGCTACATCCAGCGCGCGCGGCTCAAACGCAGTGCGGATGACTTGACCAACCCGTTCCTGCGCAGCGAGTCGATCACCTCGATTGCCTACAAGTGGGGTTTTACCGATTCGGCGCATTTCAGCCGGTCGTTCAAGAAGCAATTCGAGGTGTCGCCCAAGGATTTCCGCTCGAGCCGGATGCAGGCTGTGGGGGCATGAACAGGGTTTCAGAACAAACAAGATCTAATGTGGGAGGGGGCTTGCCCCCGATAGCGGTGGTTCAGCCAAGCTTGCGGTGACTGACACACTGTTATCGGGGGCAAGCCCCCTCCCACATTTGGACCGAGTCGAGGTTCAGACTTCGGGGAGGGTGGAGCCACCGTCCACCATCAGGGTTTGCCCGGTGATGTAGCTGGCGAGATCGGAGGCCAGGAACAACATGGCTCCGGCGATATCCGCCGCCGCACCCAAACGCCCAAGAGGCACACGGCTGGCGATAGTGTCATTCAGCGCGGCATCACCCAGGTTGCCCATTGCCGGCGTAGCGATCATGCCCGGCTCCACGCCATTGACCCGCACCTTCAACGGCGCCAGTTCCAGCGCGGCATTGCGGATAAACCCGTTGACCCCGGCCTTGGACGCCGCGTAATGGCTGAGGCCCGGATAACCGACGCGGTTGCCGGTCACCGAGGAGGTCACCAGCACGCAGCCCCGGCCCTGTTCGCGAAACGCCGGCAAGGCCGCCTGGGTCAGCCAGAACAGCGCCGACAGGTTGACCGCCAGGGTGCGTTGCAGGATGTCCGGAGTGATGTCTTCAAAGGCCGTCAGCGGAAAATACCCGGCGTTGTGTACCAGGATATCCAGTTGTGGCAACCCTTGAACGCACTCGAACGCCGCCTGTGATTCGGCCAGGTCGACGCCTACTGCTTCAACCCGATAGCCCTGCGCGCATAACTCAGTCGCCACGGCCTGAGCCTGTTCCAACTGCCGATCAGCAATCACCACCTGCGCGCCACGCAGGGCAAACGCCTCGACGATGCCTCGGCCAATGCCCTGGGCGCCGCCCGTGACCAGCACCACTTGCCCGCTGAAATCCAGGTCACGCATGGGCATTCTCCAAGTGAGCGAACGCCAGTGTGGGTACATCGACAATGCTTGAACCGCCGTCTGCTACCAACGTCGCCCCGGTAATGATCGACGCATCATCGGAGGCCAGGAAACGACATACCGTGGCGATCTCTTCGGCACTGGCCGCACGGCGTAGCGGCACGTCGGCGCAGACCCGGTCATAGGCTTGCTGCAAGGTGTCGCCATAGGCGTCCATCAACGGCTGCATTTCCGCGTCGGCCATGGGCGTGCGCACCCAGCCGGGACACACCGCATTCACTCGCACACCGTGCGGTCCGTAGTCCCGCGCCAGCGAGCGATTAAGCCCAAGCAGGGCATGTTTGGCCGTGGTGTAGCCGCACACCTCGGGCCCCGCCGCCAAAGAGGCGATGGAGCCGATTAGCACGATAGTCCCCGCGCTTTCCTGCAACAGCGGCAAGCACGCGCGGGCGCTATAGAACGCGCTGTCCAGGTTGCTGCGCAGGGCGCTTTCCCAGGTGGCGGGGCTGGTTTGGGTCGCGCTGCCCAGGCCATGCCCGCCGGCACAAGCCAGCAGCACATCGAGGCGTCCATAGTGCTCGCTGATCTGTTGGATAAACCCGTCCCAGGTCTGCGGGCAGGCGGCATCGCCCACCAGGATCAGGCCGCCAGTGTCCTGCGCGACCTGTTGCAATGGCTCACGGCGCCGCCCGATCAACACCAGGCGTGCTCCTTCCTGGGCATACAACCGGGCACACGCGGCGCCGATCCCTGTGCCGGCGCCGGTGATCACCACCGTGCGCGGCTCAGTCATCGGGATACTCCGTACGGTTGAGCACCTGGCAATACGAGCTGATGGGGAAGTTCGACAGCGCATCGAAGGACGCGCCCGCATAACCGAAGATCTTGCCGTCGCTGCGGTGCTGCTGCAGGTCGATCAGCACCAGGCCGAGAGTCGGCACGATCTTCTCCTGCCACACGAACAGGTACAGCTGCTCGGCGATCTTGTAGTAATGGCAGCGGTCGGTGTCGCACAGGCCTTGCTCTACGCCCTTCAAGCATTGCCAGGCGTAGAAGCGCTCGTTGAGGTAGATGTGTTCGTAGACTTCGCTGGGGCTGTAGCGGTACTGGTTACGCAGGCCGACCAGTTCGTCGGTCGGTGCATGCAGGCAGTGGCCGGCCTGCCATGGGCGGTCGAGGCTGCCGTGGAGGAAGTCGACTTCGACCGAGGTCAGCGGTTTACCGGCGAGGGCGCGGTGATACAGACCTTCGTGGGTCTCGGCCTGGTCCGGCAGGCGTCCGATCACTGCAGTGAATGAGGCGTTCGGCGTGTCCAATACCAGGCTGATCGACCAGCTGTGCCCGGCCTCATGCTTGATGAAATCCACCAGGTACAGGCCTGGGCGGATCGAAGTGGCGCGGTAAGCCGCACTCCCGCTGGAGTGGCCGTCGGCAGCATGCCAGGCCAGGCGCTCCTGCTCGAAGCGGTGTTCGATCTGCCAGCCGTTGGCGAAGTGCAGGGTGAAGGTCTGGCCCGCCAATTCGGCGAGGTTGGGCAGGATGAACGCGTCCGGGGCGAAACCGTCGGCCAGCGCGCCGACGGTGATCCAGTCAGAAGAACTCGTCATGGCAACGCCTCCCTTACACGACGGCAAAGTAGTGTTTGACGAAGCTTTCGCTGAGCACTTCCCACAGCACCGGCGTGCCCTTGGTCACGAACCAGCTATCACCGCTTTTGTAGCGCGTGGTTTGGCCAGTGGACTCGTCGGTGAGCAGCACTTCACCGGTGACCACCGTGGCCTGTTCGGCAAACGGGTAGACCATGCGGAACTTGCCCTGGGTGGTGCCGAAATAGGCGCTGCTGACCGGGTCGGTGGGCGCGCCGAAGGTCATCTTGCCGAAGGCACGCACTTCACCTTCGAGAATCTGCGAACCGAGGTCGGCCACGGTGCCCCAGGGGTCGAGTTCCGACAGTTGGATGTTGTGTTTGAGGGTGGTAAGGGTCATGGCAATTGCTCCTGATAAGGACAAAATGTAGGAGCGAGCTTGCTCGCGAAAAACGTAATGGCACCGCGATCAATCGGAATGCCCGCGTTATCGTTAACGATTTTCGCGGGCAAGCCCGCTCCTACAGGGGGGTGGGTTAGCGGCGCCCGTTCCAATAACCGGACAGTTGGTGCCAGGATTTGCCCGCCGTCAGCAGCAAGGGCCGGATCGCGTCCTTGCCGAGGATGGTCGGGCGATGAATCGAGCTGACCAGGTCATAGCGCGCCGAGCCCTCGCTCATGCCTTCGGCCAGGACCTTGCAGATGATGTGGCTGGGGGTCACGCCGAAGCCGGAATAGCCCTGCACAAAAAACGCGTTGCTGCGCCCTGGCAAGGTGCCGATCTGCGGGAACAGGTTGGGGCTGCACGCCATCGGGCCGCCCCAGGCCAGGTCGATCTTCACGTCCTTGAGGTAGGGGAAGATCTTCAGCATCAGGTTGCGGTTCCACGCCTTGAGGTCGCCGGGAATGTGCTCCACCAGCGGTGTGGCGGCACCGAACAGCAGGCGGTTTTCATTGGTGACGCGGTAGTAGTCGATGACCGGGCGGATGTCGCTGTAGGCCCCGCGAATCGGGCTGATGCGCTGGATCAGTTCCTCGGACAACGGCTCGGTCATCATTTGGAATGCGTAGGTGTTGATGGTCGAGCGGTGCAGCTCCGGCTCCAGCTTGTTGAGAAAACTGTCACAGGCCCACAGCAATTTGCTGGCGCGCACCGAGCCGCGTCCGGTGCGCACGGTGATGCGCTCGCCGTAGCTGACCTCCAACGCCGGGCTGTTCTCGAAAATCCGCACGCCATGGCTGGCCAGCGCGGTGGCTTCGCCCAGCAACAGGTTCAGTGAATGCACGTGCCCGCCGCCCATGTGCAGCAGGGCGCTGCTGTAGGCTTTGGAACCAATGATCTGCTGCACGTCGGAACCGCCGAGAAAGCGGACCTCGTGCTGGCTGTTGATCGACTTGAAGTCCTTTTCCCAGGAGCGCAGGGTTTTTTCCTGGCGGGCGTTGAAACCCATGTAGCCGTAGCCGTGGCAGAAGTCCGCATCGATGTTGTACTTGGCGATGCGGCTCTTGATGATGTCGGCGCCCAGGTCGCTGATCTCGAACACCTGGCGCAGGCCGTCTTCGCCGACGTCCTTCTTGATCTTCTCAAGGTCATGGCCGATCCCCGCCATGATCTGCCCGCCATTGCGGCCGGTGCCGCCAAAGCCCAGGTAACGTGCCTCAAGCACGACGATATTGGTGATGCCTTTTTCCGCCAGTTCCAGGGCCGTGTTGATGCCGGAGAAACCGCCGCCGATCACCACCACATCGGCGTCGATGTCCTGTTCCAGGGTCGGGAAGCTGAGGTTGTATTTCTTGGTGGCGGTGTAATACGTGGGGGTTTCGATGTTGATCATGGCGCAGCCTGAAAAGGTGAAGGAAGGCTCTAAAGCGGATGCCTCCATTAGGGGCCCTGGCGGGGTGGAAGTCTTGATCCTGCGTGCCCAGGCTTTTGATTCTGCGCGCCATGGGCGGTGCGATAGACAAGTTATAGCGCGCTCCAGGACTGGGAATGCTAGAGTTTCGTTAAATTATTAACTAAATACGTCGTGACCCTGATCCTATGCTCAAACCTCGCCAGTCCCTGACCTTGACCTTGCTGCAAGCCCGCGAAGCCGCGATGAGTTTCTTTCGCCCGTCCTTGAACGAACACGGCCTGACCGAACAGCAATGGCGGATCATCCGCATCCTTGAACAGTACGGTGAGTTGGAGATCTACCAACTGGCCGAACTGGCCTGCATCCTCAAGCCGAGCATGACCGGCGTGCTGGTGCGCATGGAAACCGCCGGCATGGTGCACCGGCGCAAAGCCGAGCAGGACCAGCGCCGGGTGCTGGTGACATTGGCCGACAAGGGCAAGGCGAGTTTCGAGTCCATGAGCCAATGCATGGAGGCCAACTACCAGCGCTTGCAGGATCAGTTGGGTGAAGAGAAGTTGCAGACCCTGTTGGGTCTGCTGGATGACTTGAAGAACATCAACCTCAGGCGTTGAGTCACCCCCCTGTAGAAGCCCGGCTTGCCGGCGATAGCGTCTTCAAGATCGCCATCGCCGGCAAACCGGGCTCCTACAGGGGGTTAATACACGCTACCGGCGTGGGTTGGCGTGGGAACGCCTTTGAACTTGCCGGCCAGCGCCTGCAATCCGCGCATCAATACCGTGGTATCCACGCCCACTGCCACAAAGGTCGCGCCCAGCTCGATGTAGCGCCGCGCCAAGCCTTCATCCGCGCTGAGAATGCCTGCCGCCTTGCCCGACTTCACGATGCGCCCGATGGCGTCTTCAATCGCCGCTTGCACCTCGGGATGCCCAGGATTGCCGCGATGCCCCATCGACGCACTCAAATCCGCCGGGCCTATAAACACACCGTCTACGCCCTCGACGGCGGCAATCTCATCCAGGTTAGCCAGGCCTTCAAGGTTTTCGATCTGCACCAGCAGGCACATCTGTTCATCCGCCTGGTCGAGGTAGCCAGGGATGCTGTTCCAACGTGAAGCCCGCGCTAGTGCACTGCCCACACCCCGGATCCCTTGGGGTGGATAACGCATCGCGCGCACCAGTTCGCGGGCCTGGGCGGCACTTTCGACCATAGGTACCAGCAGGGTCTGGGCGCCGATATCCAGCAGTTGCTTGATCAATGCGCTGTCTCCGATCACCGGGCGGATCAGCGCCTGGCTGGGGTAGGGTGCCACGGCCTGCAACTGGGCGAGCATGCCTTGCAGGTGGTTGGGCGCATGTTCGCCGTCGATCAGCAGCCAGTCGAAACCGGCATTGGCGGCCAGTTCCGCGCAATAGGCGTCGGCCATGCCGAGCCACAGGCCGATCTGTACGTCGCCGTTGCGCAGGCGTTGTTTGAAGCGGTTGACGGGCATGTCCATGGCAATCCTCCAGGGTTCAGACGAAGCGGCAGGCGATCGAGCCGAGCAGGTCGTAGTCGACGTGGAAGGTGTCGCCAGGGCGAGCCGCGACCGGGCGCGTAAACGAGCCGCCGAGGATGATCTGCCCCGGCAGCAGGGTTACGTCATACGGTGTCAGTTTGTTCGCCAGCCAGGCCACGCCTTTGGCCGGGTGGTTGAGCACGGCGGCGGAAACGCCGGATTCCTCGATCACGCCGTTGCGGTACAGCACCGCCGGCACTTTGCGCAGGTCGATCTCGGTGGGGCGCACGGCACGGCCGCCCAGCACCACGCCGGCATTCGCGGCGTTGTCGGAGATGGTGTCAAAGACCTTGCGCGTCGCGTTGGTGTGCGGGTCGACCTGCTGGATGCGTGCGTCGATGATCTCCAGCGCCGGGATCACCCATTCGGTGGCGTCGAGCACATCGAACACCGTGCAGTTCGGGCCCTTGAGGGGTTTGCCGAGGATAAACGCCAGCTCCACTTCCACTCGCGGCACGATGAAGCGTTCGAAGGGAATGTCGCTGCCTTCGTCGAAGAACATGTCATCGAGCAGGGCGCCGTAGTCCGGTTCGGTGATGTTTGACGAAACCTGCATGGCCCGCGAGGTGAGGCCGATCTTGTGGCCCTTCAGCGTGCGGCCGTCTTGAATCTTCTGCGCGACCCAGGCGCGTTGGATCGCGTAGGCATCCTCAATGGTGATGCCTGGGTAGTCGAGGGAAAACTGGCGCACTTGTTCGCGGCTGCGTTCGGCGCGGTCCAGGTGGGCAGCGGCGGCAAGAATTTGCAGGGAGTCGAGCATGGCAACGGTCCTTAAAGGGGATTGACGATGGCGGCGTGGGTGCGCAGCACCAGCAGGCCGCCGAGGGCGATAAATGCAGCGAGTACGTACAGCGCCAGGCTGGCGCTCTGGGTGGCGTCGCGCATCCAGCCGATCAGGTAGGGCGCGAGGAACGCGGCGACGCTGCCGAACGAGCTGATCATGGCGATGCCGGCCGCCTGGGTGGTGTTGGAGAGAAACGCTGGCGGCAGTTGCCAGAACATCGGCAAGGCCGCGCTGGCACCCATGCCAGCGACCACCAACCCGCCCATCACCAGCAGCGGGTTGCCCGGCGCCAGGCCCGCCACGGCGATGCCGACGGCAGCCATCAGCAGCGGCACGCACAGGTGCCAGCGACGTTCGCGGTGGCGATCGGACGAGCGCCCGCATCCGATCATGAAGAAACACCCGGCCAGGTACGGCACGGCACTCAGTAGGCCGACCTGGCTGTCGCGGCCGATACCGGCGCCGTGGATCAGCGTGGGCATCCAGAACGCCAGGGTGTTCACCGCCAGCATCACCGCGAAATACACCGCCACCAGCAACCACACCTGCGGGTCGCGCAGGATGCCGCCGAACGAGGTGATGGTCTTGCGCTGTTCTTCGCTGCGCAGTTGGGTGTGCAACTGAAGTTTTTGCTCGGCGGTCAACCAGTGCACCGAGTCGAAACCGTCCGGCAACCACTTGAGCACCACCAGCCCCAGCAGCACCACCGGCAGGCCCTCGATCAGGAACATCCACTGCCAGCCGCGCAGGCCGCCCACATCATGGAAATGTTCGAGGATCGCCCCGGACAACGGCCCGCCCAGCACGCCGGCCATGGGCACGGCGATGGCAAACAACGCGGTGACCTGGGCGCGGCGGCGTGCCGGGTACCAGCGGTTGAGAAACACCAGGATGCCTGGGAAAAAGCCGGCCTCGGCGACCCCCAGCAGAAAGCGCAGCACGTAGAAGCCCTTGGCACTGTCTACCCACAGCATGCCGGTGGACAGCAGGCCCCACACCACCATCAGGCTGGCGATCCAGCGCCGTGGGCCGACGCGGTCCAGCGCCATGTTGCTCGGCACGCCAAACAACGCGTAGGCGATAAAGAACAACCCGGCGCCGAAGCCGTACACCGTGTCGCTGAACTGCAGGTCGCTGCTCATCTGCATCTTGGCGAAGCCGATGTTGATGCGGTCCAGATGGGCGAACAGGTAACACACCAGCAACAGCGGCATCAGGCGCCAGGTCACTGAACGATGGGTGCGGTCATGCTCGGCCAGCACGCGGCTGGCAGTCGATTGGGCTGTGCTCATGATGTTGTACTTTTTGTCTGAGAGGCCGTGAGGGGAGCGACGGGATCTACCCCGTCGGGTTGTTCAGGAACGCATGCACATTGTTCTGCTTGAAATTCAGCTGCGGGTGCAGCTCGACCATCTCGAACGACAGCGCCAGCAAACGTTGCGCCTGCAGCTCGGCGAAGTGTGTGGTGATCACCGCAAACAACGCCTCGGCTACCGCTTGGCGCGTGGCCAGGTCGCGACCGTGGCCGACCTTGAGGGTCATGTGCACAAAGGCGTAGTCGTGCTTGCCGTCGGCCATGCGCCAGGTGTCCAGGCGCACGCCACGGCTGCGGATACCGCCGAGGGGGAATACGCCACTGTCTCCCAGCACGCGGTGGACCTGTTCAAACAGGCCGGGCAGGTCGGCCTGTTGTTCGATGTTGTCGGTGTACTCGGCGATAAAGTGCGGCATGGGTTTCTCCCAGGTTTACAGCGGGAAAATCGCGTTGATCTGGCCGGTGCCCGAGCTGCCGAACGGCGGCGTAATGATCTCCGCCGCCTTGGCATAGTCCGGCCCACCGAGCAGCCCCAGGAGCATGGCGGTGTCGTGCATCTTGCCTTCGCCGAAGCAGTGTTCGGCGTAGTCCGGCAGCATCGCGCAGAACTCCTTGAAGCGGCCTTGCTTCCACATCTCCACCACATGCAGGTCCATCTGCTTGTCGAACTCGCGGGTCCAGTTGTGGATATTCGCTTCGGCCTGGCGGTCATCCGAGAAGCGGTGGGACAGTGAGCCGGAGGCCAGCACCAGCACCTTGCGGTCGCTCTTCTCGATGGCCCGGCGCACGGCGGCGCCAAAGGCAAAGCTGTCTTCCAGGCGATGCCAGGCGCACCAGGCGGCGATGGAAATGACCTTGAATGTCTCATCCTCCGGCACCCCCATGTGCATGTAGCGCATGGGCACCAGCGTGCCGTATTCCAGCTCCAGGCTCGGGATGTTGTGGGCCATGCTGCGCACGCCGGCCGCGTTGGCCTCGGCGGCGATCAATTCGCCCAGCTCGGGGCAACCGGGGTAGGCGTAGTCCATGTTCTTGATGAAGTGCGGCAGCTCGTTGCTGGTGTAGGTGCCCTGGAACTGCTCGCCGCAGTTGACGTGGTAACCGCTGTTGACCAGCCAGTGCACGTCGAACACTACCGCCGTGTCGGCGCCCAGTTCGCGGGCGCGACGGCCGATTTCCTTATGCCCGGCAATCGCCGCTTCGCGACAGCCGTGATGCTTGCCGGGCAGTTCCGACAGGTACATCGACGGTACGTGGCAGATCTTCGCCGCCAGGACCACTTCGCCCATGATGATTCTCCTGAATAGTTATTGTTGTAAGGCCAGCGAGATCCTTGTGGGAGCCGGGCTTGCCCGCGATGCAGGCGACGCGGTGTCTCAGGTGTACCGAGTCGATTGCATCGCGGGCAAGCCCGGCTCCCACAGGAAAGCAAACATGTGCGAACTACACACCCCAACGCGGGATGTGATGGCTGCCCATGGAAATGCACACGTTCTTGATCTCGGCAAACACTTCAAAGCTGTACTGGCCACCTTCACGCCCGGTGCCGGAGCCCTTGACCCCGCCGAACGGCTGGCGCAGGTCGCGCACGTTCTGGCTGTTGATAAATACCATGCCGGCTTCAATCCCGCGCGCCAGGCGATGGGCCTTGCCGATGTCCTGGGTCCAGATGTAGGAGGCCAGGCCGTACTCGGTGTCGTTGGCCAATTGCAGGGCCTCGGCTTCGTCCTTGAACGGGATCAGGCACACCACCGGGCCGAAGATTTCTTCCTGGGCGATGCGCATCTTGTTGTTCACATCGGCAAATACGGTCGGCTGGATGAACTGCCCTTTGCTTAAATGCGCCGGCAGGTTGGCCGGGCGTTCCAGGCCACCGGCGAGCAAGGTGGCGCCTTCCTCGAGACCAATCCTGATGTAGCCGGTGACCTTGTCGTAATGCGCCTGGGTGATCATCGAACCGACTTGGGTCTTCGGATCCTGAGGGTCACCGACGATCAGGCGTTTGGCGCGCGCTGCAAATTCGGCGACGAACTGCGGGTACACGCTTTCCTGGATAAAGATCCGGCTGCCGGCGGTGCAGCGCTCGCCGTTCAGGGAGAAGATGGTAAACAGCGCCGCGTCGAGGGCGCGCTCCAGGTCGGCGTCCTCGAAGATCAGCACCGGCGACTTGCCGCCCAGCTCCATGGAGTACTTCTTCAGGCCAGCGGTCTGCATGATCTTCTTGCCGGTGGCGGTGCCGCCGGTAAAGGAAATTGCCCGCACGTCCGGGTGGCGCACCAGCGCATCACCGGCCGTGGCGCCATAGCCCTGGATCACATTGAGCACGCCGTTGGGGATGCCGGCTTCCACCGCCAGGCGCCCCAGTTCATTAGCGGTCAGCGGCGACAGTTCCGACATCTTCAGCACTGCCGTATTACCCAGTGCCAGGCACGGCGCGGTCTTCCAAGTGGCGGTCATGAACGGCACGTTCCACGGCGACACCAACCCGCACACGCCTACCGGTTGGTAGAGGGTGTAGTTGAGCATCTGGTCGTCCACCGGGTAGCTGTGGCCGTCCATGCGCGTGCAGACTTCGGCGAAGAAGTCGAAGTTGTGCGAAGCCCGTGGGATCAACACGTTCTTGGTCTGGTGGATGGGCAGGCCGGTGTCGAGGGTTTCCAGCTCGGCCAGGTGCGGCACGTTCTGTTCGATCAATTCACCGAGCTTGCGCATCAGGCGTGCGCGCTCCTTGGCCGGAGTATTAGCCCACTTGGGGAAGGCTTCCTTGGCTGCCGCCACGGCCAACGCGACTTCCTCGGCACCGCCGCTGGCAACCTCACCAATCGCTTCGCCGGTGGCCGGGTTGTAGTTGATAAAGGTGTCTTTGCTTTCGACCTCGCGGCCGTTGATCCAGTGTTTGATCATGCTGCTTACGCCTCTTTCCGGGCAGAGAAGAACTCCGCCTCGCTGACAATTCGGTTGACCAGGCGGCCCACGCCTTCGACTTCCACCACCACTTCATCGCCAGGCACCACATCGGCCAGGCCCTCGGGCGTGCCGGTGGCGATCATGTCGCCCGGTTGCAAGGTCATGAAGCTAGACAGGTATTCGATGAGATAGGGGATGTCGAAAATCATGTCGCGGGTGCTGCCCTCCTGGCGCAGTTCACCGTTGATCCAGGTACGCAGGGTCAGGTTGCCTGGGTCGGGCACTTCAGCCACGTCGACGATCCACGGGCCGACCGGGGTGGTGGCGTCGCGGTTTTTCACGCGCAGGTTGGGGCGGTAGTAGTTTTCCAGGTAGTCGCGGATCGCGTAGTCGTTGCACACCGTGTAGCCGGTCAGGTAGTCCAGGGCGTCGGCACGTTTGACGTTGCGCGCGGCCTTGCCGATGACCGCCACCAGCTCGCACTCGTAGTGCATGTAGGCGACGTTATCCGGGCGCCAGGTGACCTGGCGGTGGCCGGTGTAGGTGCCGACGGACTTGATGAACGCCAGCGGTTCGGTCGGCGGCGTGAAGGCCAGTTCAGCGGCGTGGTCAGCGTAGTTCAAGCCGAGGGCGAACATGTTGCCGGTGGCCGGGGGCAGCCACTCGACCTGATCTTCGGCGAGCAGGCGACCGTCGTTCAGGCGTACGGCATTGTCGGCTTCGACCGTTACGGCGTGGATTTTATCTTCATAGCGGATGCGGGCGTGTTTCATGCTGGGGTCTCCGCCTGGATATGGCTGGTCAGGCGGCCCACGCCACTGATCTCTACTTCAACGGTGTCGCCCGGCACCACATCCACACGGTCTTCGGGCGTGCCGGTGATCAGCACGTCGCCGGGGTACAGGGTCATGAACTCGCTGATCTCTGCGATCAATTGCGGGATGTCCCGCACCCAGTTCGCGGTGGAGTTTTCCTGGCGCAGTTCGCCGTTGACCCACAGCTTGAGGCTCAGTTGGTTGGGGTTGCCCACCTGGTCCCGTGGCACGAACGCCGGCCCCAGCGCGCAGAACCCATCGCGGCATTTGGCTTTGACGGCGGGGCGGTAGTAGCTGTCTTCCGGCAGGCTGAACTCGTTGACCACCGCATAACCGGCCACGTGGGCCATGGCATTGTCCAGGCTGACGCGGCTGGCGCGCTGGCCGATCACCACGCCCAATGCCGGGCCGGGTTGCAGGCGTTCGCCCTGTGGGTGACGCACCACCGCATCGTGCTGATTGCGCGTATTCGGGGTCTTGATAAACAGCACCGGCTTGGTCGGCGGCTTCTGGTAGGGCGCCTGCTGGAAGGCGGCGAGATGCTGGTCCAGCAGGCCCTGGTAGTTCAGCGCAACGCCGAACAGGGTGCCGCTGGCAACATCATGCAGGGTACGGCTCATGCGTTTCTCCTGGCGGTGGCGACTGCTGCATAGGCAGTTCGTTAAGTTGTTAACGTTATAATTAATATGTTAACTACCGTCAAGCGTGGCAAAATCCCTGGCATTCAAATAACAACAAGGGGGCAGCGTGCAGCCGATTCCCAATATCAATATCGGGCAGGTCTACGACCAGCGTTACAGCGATGCCGAGGTGCACTACGACAAGCTCGGCAACCTGGCGGGCTTTTTCGGGCGCAACATGCCCGTGCATCGGCATGACCGGTTTTTCCAGGTGCATTACGTGAAAAGCGGCGCGGTGCGGGTGTACTTGGATGACCGTCAGTACCTGGAGTCCGGGCCGATGTTCTTCCTCACGCCGCCCACGGTGCCCCACGCCTTCGTCACCGAGGCGGATGCCGATGGGCATGTGCTGACCGTGCGTCAGCAGTTGGTGTGGGGATTGATCGACGCCGACCCCAGCCTGGCGTCCGGCGCCGCCTGCGTGGCGCTGACGGTGGGTGATCAAGGCCTGGATCGATTGTTCGAAGAGTTGAACGATGAGATCAACGCCGAGCGGGCAGGGCGCGCGGCGGCACTGGATAGCCTGACGCGGCTGATCATGATTCGCCTGCTGCGGCTGTGCGCCCACTCGTTACCCGCGCGCCCGACCCGCCACGAAGACCTGCGCATCTTCCATCGCTTCAACGAGTTGATCGAGGCGCACTACTTGGAACACTGGCCGCTGGCGCGCTATGCCGAGGGGATTGGCGTGACCGAGGCACGCCTGAATGAGGTATGCCGGCGCCTGGCCGACCTGCCGTCCAAGCGCCTGATTCTTGAGCGCGTGATGCAGGAAGCCAAGCGCCTGCTGCTGTTCACCGGCAGTTCCGCCAATGAAATCTGCTACCAGCTCGGCTTCAAGGACCCGGCGTATTTCAGCCGGTTTTTCCTTCGGTATGCGCAGGTGACGCCGGGGGAGTATCGGCTGCGGCAGTCGGGCTTGCGCTGACCTGCCACGCACCGCCCAGCGCCGTATACAACTTCACCTCGGCCACCAACTGCGCCAGGCGGTCGACGATCAGCGCCTGCTGCGAGTTGAACAGCGTACGTTGCGCATCCAGGAAGGTGAGGTTGCTGTCCACACCGCTGCGGTAGCGGTGTTCGGCCAGGTTGTAATACTGCTGGTTGGCCACGACGAAATCCCGTTGTGCCTCCAACTGGTCGGTATAGGTCTGCCGGGCCGCGAGGCCATCGGCGACTTCCTGGAAGGCGGTCTGGATGGATTTTTCGTACTGCGCCACCGTAATGTCCTTTTGCAGCTTGGCGTAGTCGAGGCTGGCGCGCAGGCTGCCGGCGTTGAAGATCGGCAGGTTGATCTGCGGCTGGAACGTCCAACTGCCGGAGCCGCCCTTGAACAGTCCCGACAGCTCTGTACTGGTGCTGCCCGCATTGGCGGTGAGGCTCACAGAAGGGAAAAACGCAGCGCGTGCGGCGCCGATATTGGCATTGGCGGCGCGCAGTTGGTACTCGGCCTGGAGGATATCCGGACGGCGTTGCAGCAGGTCCGAAGGCAGGCCGGCCGGTACCCTTGCGACCAAGTCATCCGCCAGTGGGCGCGACGGCAGTTGTTCGTCCACCGGGCCACCCACCAATAGAGCCAGGCTGTTCAGGTCCTGGGCGACCTGGCGCTCATAACGGGCCACGCTGGCGCGGGTGCTTTCGACGCTGGTGCTGGCTTGCACCACATCCAGTGCCGACGCCTTGCCGGCGGTTTTACTGCGGCTGGTGAGGCGCAGGCTGTGCTCGTTGGCCACCAGGGTTTGTCGGGCCAGGGCCAGCAGTTCCTGGTCGGCGCGCCAGGTCAGGTAGGCATTGGCGACGTTGGCCACCAGGCTCAACTGCGCGCTGCGCCGGGCCTCTTCGGTACCCAGGTAGGTGAGCATCGCCTGTTCGCTGAGACTGCGGATGCGGCCGAACAGATCCAGTTCATAGGCGCTGATGCCCAGGGTCGCGGAATAGCTCGACGTAATGGCAGATTTGCCCGTGCCGGTCACATCCCCCGGCAAACGCCGGCGTTGCCCGGCCCCGGTGGCAGAAACGGCCGGAAACAGGTCCGCACGCTGGATGCGGTACTGCGCCTGGAACGCCTCGACGTTCAGCGCCGCCACCCGCAGGTCGCGGTTGTTGACCAAGGCCTCGCCAATCAACCGTTGCAACGCCGGGTCATGAAACAACTGCCGCCAGTCCGACGTGCCGGATTGCGCCAGCGCGTACACCCCTTCCTGGGGATACTGCGCCGGCACGGGCGCCGCAGGCCGGTGATAATCCGGTATCAACGAGCAGCCGCCAAGCAGCCCTGCCATCGCCAATGCGCTCAATTTATTCATCAGGCACCAACCATCCATTTGGCCAGGCCATGTCGGCCACTCACGCCCAACTTGGCGGCGGCGCGCTTGAGGTAGGTTTCGATGGAGCTGTTCTTCACGCTGAGTTTTTCCGCCATTTGCGGCACGGTGCCACCGGTCAGCAGGCCCAGGCACACCTCTTGTTCGCGTGCCGACAGGGTGATTTCACCGAGGGACAAGCGCTTGTAGAACTCACGCTGCAATTGGGATTGCTCCAGCAAAGTGTGGGCCGGTTCGGCCTCGGGATGGGGCGCCTGGCGCAGGCTCTGGGCGTGGCATTCGATCAGTGGCAGCAGGGTGTCCGACAGGCACTTGAGAAACGACAACTCGGCCAGGGAAAACCCGCGATGGTTAGGTGGGCGATAAAACGAAATCACGCAGCGCCGGTTGCCCTGGCGCGACACCAGGTTGCACTGGTGTGAGGTGCCACGCGGGAACACGCTCTTGGCCTTGGCCTTCAACTGGATCAACAGCGGGTCCTGCATGCCAAGCATTTCCCGCAGCAACGGGTGGTCATCCATGGAGTTCAGCACCAGCGGCGGCAGGTCCTGGGTCTGGCCGGCGCTGCCAAGCAGCTTGATATCGAGCACGCGGCTGCGCAGCTCGTCGAGGGTCCATTCGCTGAGGTCCACCAGATGGATCGACACCCACTTGTCCACCAGGTGCAGCATGTGTGCGGCGAAATCCGTTTGGCCACTACTGGCAATTAACTCGCCCATTTCGGCATAGAAATTCGGGCTTTGCGGGTTGGCAATACTGCTGGTCAAACTCATAGCCATCTCATCCTTGAAATCGAAAACCTTCAACAGACTCTCTGGGCCACTGCGGGGGCGATCCGTTGCTCACACACCAGAGTCGGTAGTCGAGATTGTATTTAGCCAGGGGATTCGTCCTACGTATGTAGCTGAAACGAGGGACACAACCTGCCATAAAAACCACGTCATTAATTCGACGTTTCTGAGAGGCAATTCCGGCCGAAATAAATCAGAAGAGACGTTTATATTTATTTAACAAATTGATAAATAACGAAAAATAATTATTTTTAAAAACTATCGATGAATACTTACAGCGGCCAGGTGTAGCCAATTTCCTACACAGCTTTAATCGTTTCAGCAGTGAACCTTCAGCCAAGCTCAATCTATCCATTTGGATGTCCGGGTTTAGGGTGTCAGACAGCCTCGATCCCTCATGCTCCAATCCGGCCTATTCGTCGTAATGGGCCTCCCTGCGCGGCCAGTGCCTGAACCCCATGAGAAGGATCTTATGAAGCATTCCTCCAGCTTCCCCCTCACCGCCGCCCAACAGGACATCTGGCTCGACCAACTGCGCGTGGGCGATTCGCCGCTGTACAACATCGGCGGCTATGTGGATTTTGCCGGCCCCATCGCGCAAGACCTGATGCAGCGCGCCATCGAGTTGCTGGTGCTCAAGCACGATGCGTTACGCACGCAACTGCACACCGACGCCAACGGTTTGCCTCGGCAGACCTTCGCTACCACGGTGCCTGTCGACATGGCCCTGCATGATGTTTCCGGCGAGCCTGATCCAAAGGCTGCAAGCCATGCGCTGATGCAGGCACAAATGGCCTGGCCATTCACCCTGCAGGGCGCGCCGCTGTTTCGCTTCTTTCTGGTCAAACTCGACGACGACCACTACCGCCTCGGCACCCAGGCCCACCACCTGATCCTCGACGGCTGGGGCTTCGGCCAGATGCTGCAATCCCTGGCCCGGCTGTACACCGACCTGCAACAAGCTCGGCAACCGGAGCTGCTTGCGCCGTCCTACATCGACTTTATTGACGCGGATGAGCGCTATCACGCCTCGGCCCGCTACGCCCGCGACCGTGGGTATTGGCTGGGCAAATACCAGGTGCTGCCGGAACCATTGCTGACGCCGCGGAATAATGCCAAGGCGTCCAGCAATACGCTGGCCCAAGCGTTTCCGGTGGCGCTGCTCAACCGCATGGAACAAGTGGCGAACCGTTACCAGTCCTCGGCATTTCATGTACTGCTGGCGGCGATGTATGTGTATTTCACCCGCACCGCCCAGCGCCCGGAATGGGTGGTGGGGCTGCCGATTCTTAACCGCTCCAATGCGCGTTTTCGTTCCACCGTCGGGCTGTTCACCCAGGTCAGCGCCGTGCGTTTGCAGTTCGATGAGCAGTTGCCGTTCAGCGCTTTAGTCCGTGGGGTTCGCGACCAGCTGAAGCAGGACTTCCGCCACCAACGTTTTCCCCTGAGCGAGATGAACCGTGAGCTGGGCTTGCGCCGCACCGATCGTGGTCAGTTGTTCGACCTGTCGGTGTCCTTCGAACAGGACGATCATGAACTGCGCTACGGCACCACTGAGGCCCGTGCGGTCAAGGTGTCCAACCATCATGAGCCGTTGCCGCTGGCGATCCACCTGCGCAGCAACCGTTACCAGGACACCGCGTGCCTGCATTGCGTCTACAACGAAGCGTACTTCCAGCACGATGAAGTACTCGCCCTGGCGCAGCGCTTTACCTGGCTGCTGGAGCAAGGGTTGGAGGACGTCGCGCTGAAGATCAGTGATTTCTCCCTGGTGACGCCCGCCGAACAGGCCCAGCTGCAACTCTGGAACGCCACCGCCCAGGCCAACGCGCCGGTGCAAACCCTGCACGGCCGCGTCGAAGCCCAGGCCGCACGCACGCCGGACGCCGTGGCGGCGGTGTACCAAGGCCGGCAGTTGAGCTACGCCCAGCTCAACCAGCAGGCCAATGCGCTGGCCCATCAACTGCTGGAGCGTGGTGTACAGCCGGACGACCGCGTGGTGATCCTGGCGCGGCGCGGGTTGGAGACGCTGGTGGGGTTGCTGGCGACCCTGAAATCCGGCGCCTGCTACGTACCCGTAGACCCGGCCCATCCCGCCGAGCGCCTGAGCTATTTGCTGCAAGACAGCGATCCGGTGGTGGTGCTCACCCAGCACGATCTGCTGACGCGTTTGCCTGCGCTGGAGGTGCCAGTGATCCAGCTGGATCGCCCGACCTTCCACCTGGGCACCAACCCCCGCGTGCCGGTCAGCGCCACCAACCTCGCCTATGTGATCTACACCTCAGGCTCCACCGGCCTGCCCAAGGGCGTGATGGTCGAGCATCACACCGTCTCGAACCTGGTGGACTGGCATTGCCAGGCCTTTGACCTGCGCGCCGGCAGCCACACCGCCAGTGTCGCCGGCTTCGGGTTTGACGCGATGGCCTGGGAAATCTGGCCTGCGCTGTGCGTGGGCGCCACCGTGCACCTGCCGCCGGCTCATGACGGCGCCGAAGATATCGACGCGCTGCTCAACTGGTGGCAGGCGCAGCCGCTGCAAGTAGGTTTCCTGCCGACGCCCGTGGCCGAGTACGCTTTCAGCCAAGGCCTGCAACATCCGACCCTGCGCACCCTGCTGATCGGCGGCGACCGATTGCGGTCTTTTACCCAGGCGCAGTCCTTTGCGGTGATCAACAACTACGGCCCCACCGAAGCCACGGTGGTCGCCACCTCCGGTCCCATGGAAGTGGGCCAGCCGTTGCACATCGGCGCGCCCATCGCCAATGCGACAGTGTACTTGCTGGATGCACAGCAACGCCCGGTGCCCATCGGTGTACCGGGGGAGTTGTACGTCGGCGGCAAAGGTGTCGCACGGGGCTACCTCAACCGCCCCGAGCTCAGTGCCGAACGCTTCCTCGACGACCCGTTTATCGAAGGCCGCATGTACCGCACCGGCGACCTCGCGCGCTGGCTGCCGGAGGGTAACCTTGAATACCTGGGGCGCAACGACGACCAAGTGAAAATCCGTGGCATGCGCATCGAACTGGGCGAAATCGAATCCGCCCTGGCCACTCATCCGCACGTGCAGGAGGCGGTGGTGCAGTCACGCGATGGGCAATTGCTCGCCTGGTTCGTCCCCCGCGAAGCGGTGCAGATCGACGCCCTGCGCACCCACCTGCAGGCCTCGCTGCCTGATTACATGCTGCCCGCCGCCTACACGCAACTGGACGCGCTGCCCCTGACCGCCAACGGCAAACTCGACCGCAAGGCGTTGCCGGCGCCGACCCAGGATGCCTTTGTCACGCGCCTGTATGAAGCGCCGCACGCCGGGGTGGAATCCTTGTTGGCGCAACTCTGGGCCGAGCTGTTGCACGTGCAGCAGATCGGGCGCCACGACCACTTTTTCGAACTCGGCGGGCATTCGTTGCTGGCCGTGCAATTGGTGCAGCGCATGCGCCAGGTCGGGCTGCGTGCCGATGTGCAGGTGCTGTTCGGCCAGCCGACCCTGGCAGCCTTGGCGGCGGCCAGTGAATACGGCGAGGTGGACGAACCTCACCTGGCCGAACTGGATCCGGCGAGCCTGGCGCGCATTGTCGCGAGCATTCCCGGCGGCGCGGCCAACGTGCAGGACGTCTACCCGCTGGCGCCGCTGCAGGAGGGCTTGCTCTACCACCACATCACCGACGAGCGTGATCCGTACCAGCAACAAGCGTTGTTCAGTTTTGCCCGGCGTGAGCAGTTGGACGCGTTTGCCCAGGCCCTGCAACAGGTGATCAATCGCCACGATATCCTGCGCACCAGCCTGGTATGGGATGCCCTGGAGCAGCCGATGCAAGTGGTGTGGCGCGAGGCGCTGTTACGTGTTGAACCGTTGCGCGAGGACTATTTACCGCTGGATTTGCGCCAGGCGCCACTCATGGCCCTGGACTATGCCGAAGAACCGCAGCACCAACGCTGGATCGCTCGTCTGCGCTTCCATCACTTGGTCAACGATGCTACGTCCACCACGATCCTGATGCAGGAACTCCGTGCCCATTTACTCGGCCAGCAGGCACAACTGCCGGTGCCGGTGCCGTATCGCAATGTGGTGACGCAAGCCCGTTCGCCGGCACGTCAGGCCGGGCATGAGGCGTTCTTTCGCGAGCAACTGGGTGATATCGACGAGCCGACGCTGGCCTTCGGGCTTAAGGAACGCCAGGCGGACCGGGCGCACACCGGTGAAGCCGAACGCGCACTGAGCGACCGGCTCAATCAGCGCCTGCGTGCCCAGGCGCGCGGGTTGGGCGTGAGCGCGGCCAGCCTGTTCCATCTGGCCTGGGCCCAGGTGCTCAGCCGCGTAGCGGGCCGCGATGACGTGGTGTTCGGCACGGTTTTGCTCGGCCGTTTGCAGGCGGGCGAGGGCGCTGATCGGGCCCTGGGCATGTTCATCAACACCTTGCCGCTGCGAGTGCGCCTGGCCGGGAAAAACGTCGCCGATGCCCTGATCGATACCCACGCTCGGCTCAGCGCCTTGCTCGCCCATGAACAGGCATCGCTGGCGTTGGCCCAGCGTTGCAGCAGTGCATCGCCACTCTTCAACAGCCTGCTCAACTACCGCCACACCGACGCCGATCGTGACCTGATCCTGGTGCCGGGCATCGCCTTGCTCAGCAGTGAAGACATCCTCAGTTACCCGCTGATGCTGACCGTGGACGACATCGCCAGCGGCTTTCGGATCAAGGCCAAGGCCCCGCGCCAGGTCGGCGCCGAGCGCTTGTTGGATTACCTCGAAACCGTGCTGGTCAACCTGGCGGACACGCTGGAGCAGGCACCGCAAACGCCACTGTGTGAAATTCAGGTTCTGCCCGCCCGCGAGTTGAACACCTTGCTGGTGGACTTCAACGCCACTGAAACCGCATACCCCGAAACCCTCACCGTGCAGGCGCTGTTCGAAGCCCACGCGCGGCACATTCCCCACGCCGTGGCGGTGCAGGCCGGCGAGCGGCAACTGACCTACCGCGAGCTTAACGAACGCGCCAATCAACTGGCCTTCCACCTGCGCGAACGCGGGGTGCAGCCGGATTCCCGCGTGGCGCTGTGCGTCGAGCGCGGGCTGGATCTGGTGGTGGGTTTGCTGGCGATCCTAAAGGCCGGCGGCGCCTATGTGCCGCTGGACCCTGGCTACCCGCGCGAGCGCCTGGCCTACATGCTCCACGACAGCCAACCGGTTGCACTGCTGGTGCACGCGGCAACCCGCGACTTGCCGGGTGATGTGTCGATCCCGGTGATCGACTTCGACCACTGCGCCTGGAGCCAGGCACCCATCGGCAATCCGTTGGTGCCGGGCTTGAGCGTCGCCAACCTGGCCTACGTGATGTACACCTCGGGCTCCACCGGCACGCCCAAAGGCGTGATGATCGAGCATCGGGGCCTCGGTAACCTGATGCACTGGGGCTCGCAGTTGTGCCCCAACGCCGAGGGCGGCGCCCTGTTGCAACGGGCGCCCTTCAGCTTCGACGGCTCAGTGTGGGAGCTGTTCTGGCCGCTCACCAACGGCATGCGGTTGGTGCTCGCCCGGCCTGATGGTCACCGTGAGCCTGCGTACCTGGCGCAGGTGATTCGCGAGCAGCAGATCAGCGTGATCAAGTTCGTGCCGGCCATGCTCCAGCAGTTTCTTGAACTGGAAGAGTCGGCCCTGTGCACCAGCCTTACTGATGTGCTGTGTGGCGGCGGCGAACTCACCGAAGCCCTGTCCCGTGGCGTGCAGGCGCGCTTGCCCAAGGTGCGCCTGCATAACGTCTACGGACCTACCGAGGCCACGGTAGACAGCAGCGCCTGGACCCTGGAGCCCGACGCGCCGGTGCCTGCGCTGCAACTGCCGATTGGCCGGGCGATCAACAACACGCGTCTGTATGTGCTGGACGAACATGACAGGCCGACGCCCATGGGGGTCAGTGGCCAATTGCATATCGGCGGGGTCGGCGTGGCCCGTGGTTACCTGGGGCTGGAGCAGATGACCGCCGAACGGTTTATCGACAGCCCGTTTGTTGACGGCGACCGGCTGTACCGGACTGGCGACCTGGTGCGTTACCTGCCGGACGGCAACCTTGAGTTCCTTGGGCGTAATGACTTCCAGGTCAAACTGCGCGGCGTGCGCTTGGAGCTGGGGGAAATTGAATCAAGGTTGATGGCGCATCCGGCGTTGCGGGAAGTGGCGGTGTTGATTCGGGATGAGCGTTTGGTCGCCTATTTCACTGTGCGTGGGGAGGCGCCGAGCCTGGAAGCCCTGCGCGCGCATGTGCTGGAGCAGTTGCCGGAGTACATGGTGCCGGCGGCGTTTGTGCAGTTGGATGAATTGCCGCTCAATCCTGCGGGAAAACTTGACCGTAAGGCGTTGCCGGAACCGGGGTTGGAGTCGGTGGTGAGTCGGGCTTATGAAGCGCCGGTGGGGGAAGTTGAGACGTTGATGGCCGGTATTTGGGCTGAGGTGCTGAAGCTTGAGCGGGTGGGGCGGCATGACCATTTCTTTGAGTTGGGGGGGCATTCGTTGTTGGCGGTGAATCTCGTGGCGCGGATGCGCAAGGCGGGGTTGGAGGTGGATGCGCGGACGTTGTTCAGTCATCCGACGTTGGCGCAATTGGCGGCGCAGACGGCGACGCAGGTGGAGCGGGTGGAGGTTCCTCAGGCGGCCATTCCCCAGCTCAACCGGCGTCGCAGGATCTGATGTGTTTTTGTGGGAGCTGGTTTGGTGGTGTACATATCCATTGCTGCGGTAACGGCGGGTATGGGTTCCGCCCTTACGGCGGCTCACTTTTGATAGAGCGCAAAAGTAAGCAAAACGCTCTTGCCCCAACACTCGGCACCTCGCTTAGGCTCGGTGTGCCCTCACTCCGGCTTGAATCCGTGGGCCGCCGCGATGGGCCATCCTTGGCCCAGCGCGGCTAACCCGGCGTCCTGCCGGGTTACCCACGGATTCAAGCCTGCGTTCGGCCAGCG